>BNJV01002344.1_pt1 | contig 61194 bp, 74 predicted proteins | sample 8540591 | NCBI WGS metagenome assembly BNJV01 (sample SAMD00202457, study PRJDB9452) | human saliva metagenome | host: Homo sapiens | reverse complement strand
CTCATGTACTTGTAAACAATGTAATACTTCTGTTTTAGCGACAAATGGAATAATGAGGTGGAAGAGGAAAATTGGAGGTTTTTGGATGTTATGTGCAGTACAAGAACCACTGGCTTTACCCCTGGTTTATCGATGCGAGCGTAGGGTGATATCTTCGCTTCCAGTAAAAGGCTGTGCCGTTACCGCCAACGAAAGTCTCACCATAATCCATATAGAAGATTCTATCTGACTTTGTGACATTGGTAGTGAGCAAAACTTTCGGAAGCATAGATGGTCGTAATGTAGTTACTGATCATAGAACATTTTCAGTCATATCGGTGACATTTCTAGTATCCCAAACTGAAAAGATCGACGGTGACTAGTCAGGTATACTATATAAGATTAGACATGTCAGTGACATTGGAAACATTAAGGTCACTGAGATGCAACAGTCCGTCACTGGATCTCAGTAGTAAAAACATGTTATGGCTATTGCGAACATTAGAGGTGTCGAAGGAAATTTTGGTTGGAACGTTCAGAGTAAATTGAGTACCAGCGAACATACTTTCAACGGTTTTCAACGTGTGAAGTATCAGTCCGGTGAGATCCAGCTTGCGTGAGTGAATGGTAAAGTTACTAAAGATGAAGCTAAGGTCAATAAGAACCGTGGTGTTTAATTTTGGAAAAATAGCTTGAGTTAAATAGTGATGTCCTTTGATAGAGGCCGCGCAGTGAGGTGAGATTTTGGCGCATTAATATAGTGCCAGTTGGCCAAATAATTTGTTTGGCGGAGAAGTTGTAGTCATCTAGGCTTATCTCATTACTATCGATAGTTATTCCACTCAGCATTTCTTCCAAGGTAGTGGCACTATCAAAGCTCGTATTAGAAATATCGAGTGAAGGAGTCATGAAACCCGTTGAACATACCTTGTATATTGGAAATATTGTGAGTTTTAAAGGTGATAGGAAAAATAATATTCTGACTAGGACTTGGTTCGATAGAACACGTATGATGCATCAGTGATGTTTTCAGATTCGATATGTTCGATAAAAATCTTTGAGACTGAGTGAGGGTAAATTATAGAATCATGTGGCTAGTATTGGTGGCGCTGGTTAGTTTAATTTTCATCGCCGTTTCTAAAGTGTGCGAGCTTAATCACTATCAGAGAGAAATGAACTAAAAGTCTGTAACATTCTGCGGTGTTAAAGATACTTGCAGAACGATAATATATGGAATGTGCTTAAACATACTGGCGATATTTTCTAGTGGTCCAGCGGTGATATTGTGAAAGATCGAATTCCTCGAGACTGGCGCAATCTTTGAAACATGCTCGACATATCAGTAAGCTGTGATTGCCGCCCATGGATGCTTCATTGAGAGGAGTTTACCGATTTCAGATTTTTGGAACATACTAGAAAGATTTTCCGCGGAGGCGAGGATAATTTCGGTAAATTGACAAGCCAGAGTGTAGTAGCCGCTGCCTTTGAAGAAGTTATTAAAATTGGTAGCACTAGCAAGGGTGGCGCTAGAGAGAACAAATTCGGTTAATGGTATCAAACATGGAGCCTGCGTCAGTGGATCGGCAAAAGCTGACTAGGGGGCAGAAGAATCTGCCGATGTGCTGTTCATAAACATACTATTAGTATTCGTGGTTTCATCAAAAACGGCCTTTTGCAGTCTGAATACTGAAGAGCTTTGAGTGTCTTTAAAACATTTTTCGTATTTTTGTGGGCGAAAGTAGCGTTGCTTAGGATAGCTAGTTTGACCGATACCACTACCTCGAACATATGATTGAGCAGCTGGCTTCACCGATAATCCAATCGGAAAAATTAACCTGATTTAGGGATTTAGTATTGCGAAAAGGCATAGGCGAGATTTTTAGCGCATTTACTACATTGGTGAATTTCTCAACGGTTTGACTGTGGAATTTTCGAAAATCGATTCGGCGCTTTCGATAGGGGAATCTTTTAAGGTATTCAAAGAGGCTGAGCTTTCGAAGGAACCACTATTATAGCCAATAGTATTTTGAAATAGATGGTCGAGATTTTTGACTTTTCTTAAAAATTGAGTGTAGATTTGTTGCGACCATCGGCGAAGAATTAAAAGTCACGCTATCTATTCCACTCAAGTCCAGCATACATATAAGAGAGGTCCTCTGGAACCATCCGTGGCATTACTCCAAATACAGATCTGCATCCCAGCTTTTACGATAACTACTGAGATAAAACTTCCGCGTCGGAATCTGGCACGGAAATGACTGAAGTGCGTTCTTTTGATAATATCTGGTCTGCATTTATTTCTGCCTACGGTGATATTGAGAGTCCGGCCAGTCGTCCGTGGTAGTAAGTGGACTGTCGAGATAGCTGGCCTCGGTGATGCCGACAGCTTTTTGATAGCCTTATTAATTTCGATACCATTAACCAATTGGACAGAAGCTCGATCTTCAGCAAGGAGGGTAAAAATTAGATTGCGATGATATTCGCCAGGCTGTGCAGAGGATTCGAGTTCAAAACCGAGGTTGAATTTGACGGTATCAGCAGTGTAAGTGATCGTTTTGACTTGCTTGATTTTGAGCGGGCTACTGAGGCTTGGGATTTGTTGGTAAATCTGGTCATCAGTATCTTTGATATTATAGCCGTACTGGTTATGCATGTCTCTAGAAAGTGCATAATCAGAACCACGAGACGGAAGGGATGCGAATAGTCGCTTTAGGGTCGTTACTAACTAGTGAATTATCCTCGCTGTCGCTACTAAAAAGTAATTTGTAGCCTAATGGACTATTGGTATTAACGGTAATATTGATGGATTTGGAAAACTCCATCCTACTTCCAGTCGAAAAATCGGTTTCGACTTTAACCTCGCCGGGCATGCCCTAGTGAGGCAGTCGAGGCGCATGAGTGCTTTTCATAGTGCAGCAAACAAAATAAAGATGCTGATTAAAAGATTGATAATATATTAAAAACCGACCTACCACTGACGGTCTGTCAATTCCTCGCTTTGACACTGTTTTTCTCCCATTTATATTTATCTATCTAGTCTAATAGATAAATCTATGTTAATACATCTACTTTCGAGTTTAGCATAAATGGAATAAAATGGCGGAAGAAAAATGATGTGCAAAAATTTAATGAGATATCGATTAAATTGTTAAACGTCTCAAAAATAAGCACCAGATTAGTGGTGCTTATTTTAGAGATTAAGAGCTTAGTTGTAGATATTTTCTACAGCGATGGATGGACCCATGGTGGTAGAAATAAAGATACTCTTAATGTATTGACCCTGATAGAAGCTGGTTTTCATTGAGTTTTTAAAGAATCCATGAATACGGTAGCATTTTTCGTTCAATTTGGTCGAGGGGTGAAATTGGTTTTTACCAACACCGATGTGAACGATAGCTTGCTCTGTCGACACGATATTCGACCTTGACCAGCCTTACGATTCCTGACGGCCTTCTCGATATCGAGGGTGACAGTACCGGCTTTTTGGATTTGGCATCAAACCTTTAGGACCGAGCAAGCGAGCGAACTTACCAAGTTTTGGCATGTAGCTGGGGTAGAAATGAGAACGTCGAAATTGATAATTCCCTTTTTCAAGTTGCTTGATGAATTCGGCATCTTCGGCGATGTCAGCACCAGCAGCTTTTAGCTTTTGCATTCATCTTCTGGAGCGAAGACAGCGACGCGAACAGTCTTACCGTTACCGTTTGGAAGAACGATGGTGGTGCGAATGTTTTTGGTCAGCTTTGGCGTGGGTCCTGACACTGAGACGAGCGGTGAATTTCGACGAGTGGCGTCAAATTTAGCTGGGTTGGTTTCGACAGCAAGCTTGATAGCATCAGTGAGACTGTAGGCCTTGGTCTTGTCGATATTCTTGTAAGCAGCTTGGTATTTTTACCACGGCGTTCCCAAAGATTGAACGAGTGACTGGCTTGGCACCCTTTGGCTTTTCCTCTAGGGCTTCTGCTTGTGCTCTTCAGCACGAGCTTTTGCGCTCTTCTTCAGCCTTAACTTCTTCGATGTGCTTCTTAGATTTTTACCAGATTTGTAGAATTTTTCTTCAGCTTCGACGGTTTCGACTGGAGTTTGGTTTAATTCTTCAGTAGGTTGATTTGTTCTTCTGACATTTGATTTTTCTTTCTGTGGTAATAACGAGCGAACTCTCCACGGTTAATTAATTATTCCGGCGATGGTGACACCCATAGAGCGGGCAGTGCCAGCGACAGTCTTGATAGCACCTTCAAGATCGACAGCGTTCATTTGCTTCATCTTGATGTTGGCGATTTTCTCAGTTGTTCACGGGTGATGGAACCAACTTTTTCGGTGTTTGGACGACCAGAACCTTTTTGAAGCTTTTAATTCTTCACGAATTAAATCGTCAACTGGTTGACCGAGGACAAAACCCAATCGAAAGATGCGATCATCGAAAACGCGGATGTGAACGATAACGTTCTTACCAGCAGATTTACTTTGGTTTTTGTCGTTGAATGGATTAATGAAATCCATCATGTTTTAGAGCCCCATGACCCAAGCGTTGAACCAACTGGAGGACCTGCGGTGGCCTTACCACCAGGGATGCGTAACTTTAAGTTACCAATTACTTTTTGCCATAATATATTTACTCCTAATTAGAGCGCGTAACGGGTATATTTTAACATATTTCTTTAAAAATACTAGGAAAAATGCAAGAAGAATTCTGTGATGGGATAAGAAAAACACCGATGTTCTGGTGGCTTTTCTAAAGAACTAACTAGGCACCGTGACGAAATTGATGAATAATCTCGCGGCCGCTGGCGATTTTTGTTCGTACTTCTGGAGTAATTTCCTCGAACACCTTCATCGCATTTAGCAAGAAGGTCGACTCAGCTCCATGGTACGCTGAATGTCACCAGGGTGTCCGTCATAGAAATCCTTGAGCTGAAAGCTCGAATTCATGACGAAAATCTCTGCGTAATCCAGTGCGAAAATCAGTGGTGCGCTGCCAATCCGTATGAGGTAACATGCGAGCACAAATCGTTGCCACAACGTGCTCAACCGTAGTTTGACTAGCGGTACCACGTAGCCGTATGTTTCGCAATCAGCGCAGAGATGGCTGCATGATTATAGAAACATATCTGTCCGACCTTATTGGTGGCGGAAGTATATTTCTTGCCTAAATCATGCGCATAACTGCTAGCTGAACGTGCTAGTGTACCACTCAGACCATTATCGACTAAGTTTTTGCAACCAAGGCGATGTGGTCTTTCAGACTTTCCTGATGATACTTGGAAGTTTGAGTGCCGATAGGCCCCCACCACTTCTTCGATATGATCGGGAATTGCAGCACCCTGGATGAACGGATGAGGGTATAGCTTTTCTCCGTTCTCCGTACCTACCTTCGTCGTGAATACTACGAAATAGGAGGTCTGGTAGGTCAAAGAAGTCGTATAGCTTCCTCGAGGTTGGCTGGGCGATTTTCGCAAATCGCATACAGTTTTCATCCTCTGGTCTTCCGGTATTTCCGTAAAATCTTCAACACTGGAGTGCCAAATCCTCATTAATGAGGTCTTGCCAAAATATACTTCGTTAATGTTTTGTTCATATAATCCCCCTAATAGAAACACTGTAACGACATCTATATTATAGCATTTTTGGCTCAAAAGTCAAAAATAGAGCCGGATTAGCTCCTATTTTCGGTAAAGGCTTAGCTTAAATCGTATCTTTAATCACCGATGAAATCTTGGTACCAGTCTCCATTGATGGCATTAATGGCATTCTCTGGATTGGTGATAATGCAGGTGCGATTTTTGCCACTGGAAACGAAACTAATGCCAGCCTCGATTTTTGGTAACATGTTACCAGCGGCAAATTCACCCTTCGCGATACTGTAAAGGCTTCATCGGCGGTGAGAGTCTTGAGATTTTCTTCATTGTCCTTTTTGAAGTTGATTTTGACATTTTCTCACCGCAGTGAGAATTAAAAGTATATCCGCATCCAATGGTTTCGGCGAGTTTTTCGGCGGCGAAAATCATTTATCGATGACAGCTTCGAGGCCAACTAGGCGACCGTATTCGTCGTAATAAACTGGGGATCCCACCACCGCCGCCAGCGACAATAATGGCGCCATTGCCGAGAGCAATCTCGACGAGTTCCGATTCAATAATCGAGAGTGGCATTGGTGAAGGGACCACCTTGCGCCAACCGACCAGCATCTTCCTTGACGGTGAAATGACGTTCCTTACTGAGCTTTTTGGCTTCCTCTTCGGTGTAGAATGGACCGATTGGTTTGTTGGATTTTTGAAAGCTGGGTCGTCCTTAGAAACCAAAAACCTGTGTCACGATAGCCGCGATAGGTTTTAATTCCCTCAGATTCGAGCTGATTGCGCATGGCATTCTGTAGCCAATAGCCAATTTGGCCTTGCGACATCGCTCCAGCCACATCGATTGGCATGGTTGGGGTTTTTCGGTATTAATAGCTTCTTCGTGAAGAATAATATTACCGATTTGGGGACCATTGCCATGTACAATGACGAGCTGGTGGCCAGCCGCCACGAGCTTAGCAAGCTCCCTTGGCGGTCTGGTTGGCAACTCGAGTTGATCTGGCGGTAGCTTTGCCATCACGGCTTAAAGCATTTCCACCGAGAGCGACGACGATCTTGGCCATGATTAAATCATCCCCATAACGAAGACGGCGACTAAGCTAATAATGGCGAAGATTATCATAAAGGTGGAGTCACACGCTTAATCCAGGGTTTTATAGAATACACCGGATAGGGGTGAGTCCAGCCATTAATGAGGCGATGGTGAGGGCAAACATATTGAAAGTAAACCATTAGCATTAGCAAAAAGCTACCACCATGGTTTCTTTGTTGCTGCCTACGAGCTCAGAGACTGGTGCAATGATTGGCATGGAAGCCGCAGCGAGACCAGAGGAGGATGGGATAATGAAGGAAAGTGGGAGATGAAAATGTAAGCCAAAACGCCGACGAGACCGCCATTGAAATTAGTGAGACCTTTTTCACCCCAGTGAATAATGGTGTCTTCGATACCACCGGCGCGCATGACGATGCGACGCCAGCTGCCACGGCGATGATTACAGCGACACTTAAGAGATCTTCAGAGCCTTTAATGAAAGTGTCGGTGATGGAGACATTTTTCTTGCTAAATTCTTTGCGGTAGATGAAGGCAATTACCACAGTTGAAATGGAGGAAAAGGGTAGAAATTTCGTTAAAGTACCAGGTACCAAGGGCGCCGTTGTGGTTTACGCCAAGCATAGTGGAAAGTACTGGAACTCCCAGCAAAGAACTCATGTAAAAACATCGAAGAAGTCAATTTTAAAACCACTCCAAGGGATGAGGGAGATAATCACTAATCACGAAAGTGACAGCGAAAACCCCATGATGAGTTGGCGTTTTTAAAATTATATTCTGGCACACTGTTAAAGATTAATTGGCTTAAAAGTAGAAGCGACGGAAGAATCGTCGGCTATGTTGCCAGCTTTGACCTTTTGGCGTAGTTATAACGAAAGGATAGCGAGTACGAGCATGGCAACAAGTACGAGCATTTGAATCAAAAGGATGTTGCCGAGTTGAACGTCAGCGGTTCTAGCGGCAATACCGTGAAAATGGGTTAACCGTGGAGCCAAAACACCGACACCACCACCTAGAGACGATCGTCATCATGGCGGTCATGGAATTATATCCAGCAGCCATCATGACTGGAATAATAAGGGCATAAAGGCGACAGCTTTCTTCTTGCATACCATAAGTGGGTACCACCAATAGCGAATAAGGTCATCAGATTGGGATAAGGAAAATTTCTTTACCGTCCATCTTCTTGAGAAGACCACCGAGAGCTGCATCGAGGGGCGCCAGTTTTTCATGGTAATGCCGAGGAAGCCACCGAGGATTAAGACGAAAACGATGACATCGAGGACGATCGACCATACCTTTGATTGGTGCCATAAAGACATCCCCAAAGCCCTTGCGCAGATGGTCGACAGTGGTGACTTCTCCGGTCTCTTCATCTACGATGCGTTCGACTTTGTCGATGCGCTGGTAGGTGCCGGCTTCGCAATTTCCCTGAGACGGATCGTATTCGGGTCTTTAATCGCATTATATTTACCGGATGGAATAGCAGGTGAGGGCTGCCATCAGGCCGATGATCGCCAAACAAAACAGCAAAAGCCGATACCTTCTTGGTATGAGGGGTTTTGTTTTGGTTGTTTCTTCTGCCCACGGGTTTTTGCAACCATATATGTCCTTTCATATAAGTTTGGTTTATATGACTCAAGTATAACACTTATGTTAAAAAGAAGCAGGGGTCTGCTTCATTGTACTGGAAAAGACTGAAAACTGTTTAGAGGGTTAAATCCATGACTGCTTCAATGGTATAGACCCGGTTTTCCGCTGCAGTCAAGACGACGACTATTCGGACTGTAGAAGCTTCGTCGGAGACTTCCATGGCATCAAGGCCGTATTGTTCGAGAACTTCTTTACCGATCTTGAGTTTTCTTATCGTGGAAGGCTGGCAAACAATGCAAGAAAATAGTATTTTTCTTGCGAGTAGCCTGCATAAAGCTCACGATTAACGGTAGGATTTAAGCAGATTAATGCGTTCTTCGAATTTGTCTTCTTCGCCCATGAAACCCAGACGTCGGTATAGATGGCGTCGGCATCAGCGACAAGCTTCGTAAGGATTTTTCCACGATTTTTGATGGGTGGCGCCGGTTTGATATTTTCTGAGTTGATGGCATTACATTCATCAATCAGGGGTTGTTCTGGAAAGAGTTCTCTAGGGGTACCGATGGAAAAATGAAGAGCCCTAAGAGGGCCGAAGCAATCATTAAAAGTATTCGCGACGTTATTGCGGCCATCACCCACGTAAAGCGAGATGTGGGTACCACGTAGATGGCCCACGTGTTCCATGATAGTCAACATATCGGCGAGACCTTGAGTCGGGTGGAATTTGTCGGTTAGACCATTCCAGACTGGGACGCCAGCATATTTGGCAAGTTCTTCGACGGTCTCATGGGCGAAACCACGAAATTCAATACCGTCAAACATGCGGCCAAGCACTAAAGCGGTGTCGACAGGATGTCTTTTTGCCGAGCTGAGATGTCATCTTTGCCGAGATATTCCAGCATGCGTATACCAGATCGCGAGCACCACAAACGAAGGCGCAACGAGTTCTAGTGGAAGCTTTTTCGAAGAGAAGAGCGATAGTCTTCCCTTCGTGATTTTTATTGGAGACGCCAGTGAGCTTATTATTTTTGAGCTGCTTGGCAGTTTCCAGCACTAGTCTGAACTTCGCGTGGGGTAAAGTCTTTGAGAGTTAAAAATGAGGCGACCTTTGAGATTTAACGATGGATTTCCTCCCTGAAAAGTGGCATTGACATACAACGCAGGCCACCACGACCACGGCCGAGTTCGCTACCAGCGACCTCGATAACTTTGAGACCGGCTTTGCGTAAGGCTTCATTGGTAACGTAGTTACGATCGTGAGTAATTACGACGCCTGGAGCGATGGCGAGGTGATTGGAGCCGTCATTCCACTGTTCACGAGCAGCCGCGATTGGGTCACCGTACCACATTGGATGGAGTTGAACTTTTGGATACGCCAAGGAGTTCGGCGAGAACATTAGTAGAGGTCACGACGATGTGTAACTTCATAGCCAACGTGCGTATTGGATTTGTCGAGAACATAGATATCGAGGTTCACCACCGGCGGTCGTGATTTCTGGATGTACGGAGAATTTGTCGTAATCAATCATGGTAAAGACGGTGTCGAGGTGCATGAAGGCACGCTTGGCTGGAATTTTAATGGCGAGGACGCGGGTAAATTCAGGTCATGGAAGAGACGTGAAGCGATGCGTTCAATAGCTTCAGCTTCGGTGCGTTCGGAAATACCGATGGCGACAGTGTGCTTGTTTAAGACTAATTCATCACCACCTTCGACGGGAAGCGATTGTTGCGGTTGTCACCAAACTGGAATGTTTTGGTTGCTGAAAGCGTGGGTGGTATTCAAGATATATTGCATGAAGAGCGATTCGCGACGACGGGCTGGCCAGTGCATCTTCTTGTTGATAGTGAGACCATTATCGATGGAAGCAGCTGGGTCACGGGTGAAATAAAAGATTTGGCATTGGATCGAAGATAGAATGGATAATCATTGACCATGAAATGAGTGAAGTTGCTTATTTGGTAGGTTCCATGTCTTCAACTTCGCTCTTTTTAACACCGGCCATGACCTTGCGCACCATGGTGAGTGGATCGAGGAGATCTGAAGATAATTAACGATGGCAAAGGTGGAAAAAGTTTCTTCCTGCTTAGAGGCACGAACCATCTCGACAATGAAGCGGTCACGGACTTCTTCGTTGGCGAGCTTCGGCAACGAGTTGATCGAGATAAAAGCACCTCTACTCCGTTTTCACGTAAGACGTTAGCGAAGGCGTCATGTTCTTCTTAATGCGACCTTTAGGTATGGCACGTCGTCGAAAAAGCATACAGCTCATATATTCGGGAGTGAGAGCCTCAGAGTTCTTCGCCTGGACGGTGAAGCAGTACGGTTTTAGAGGGCGACCAATTTCCGAGATGCTTGGATTTGTGGTTCCATTAGATTCTCCGTTTAAAAATTTCTATAAGCTGATTATAGCACAAGCAATTAAAAATAAATCAGTCTTGATAACAAAACAGCCTCGATGATAGATTGGGATTAATGGATTAAAAATCAGACCCCGAAATGAGGTCTGATTTTTAAGAAGATTTTATGGAATTAGTCAATAACTGAAGGGCGTCAAGTTCGACTGGCGTTCGCGACCGAACATGGAAACCATGACGCGAAGCTTACCCTTGCTGGAGTCGATTTCGGCGATAGTACCTTCGAAGCCCTTGAATGGACCATCGGTGATAGCGATAACTTCGTTAAGCGCGTAGTTAACAGAGTATTTTGGATCTTCTACGCCCATACGCTTCTTGATTTTGTTAATTTCCTTTTCAGAAACTGGGGTTGCTGGTACCGGTACCGACGAAGCCGGTGACGCCTGGGGTGTTGCGGATGATGTACCAAGTTTCATCAGAGGCGCATCTGGACGAGGGACGTAGCCTTGGAAGATTTTACGGTCGACGATTTTACGCTTGCCGTTTTTGATTTCGATTTGCTTTTCTTTTGGTACGATAGCATCGAGGATTTTACCTTCGAATTCGGCACTATCGAGACGTTGTTTGATGGATTCGGCGACCTTATCTTCGTAGCCACTGTAGGTGCTTACGGTGTACCATTGGAGGGTGTCGTCATAACGGTTTACTGCCATGTGATTTTCCTTTTTCTCTTTCCTATTTCAATAAATTGTTAAACAATAATGTAAATAATGCGTCAAGTATCATAATAAAAGCAGCGAAGATGACGGTGTATAAAATAACGGCGAAGACGAGCTTCCAGGGTCATTTTACGATTTGGCCAACGCACTTGCTTGAGCTCTTGCCAAGATTCGACGAGGTAGCGGAAGAAAGCACGAATCGGAGTGGTGATGAAGAGTAAGAAACGAATGAGTGGATTCTTGGATTTTTCACCGGGCTTTCTTAGCCTTTTGGCGGCCAGTTTTTCGGCTTTTTCTCTAATTTGGCAAGCTTTTGGTATAAAGGGACTTTTGTCGTTGGTTTCTGATTCTGCGATATCCGCGCGGATTTCAGCGTTGTCTTGAATTGGTTTTTAGGTTCTGGATTTTTGCCAGAAGCTTTGGTGGTTTGATCTGAATTTTTGACCTAGATTGACCTGCTTTTGATGCAGGTGATGTGCGCCATATACTCCTTCCATAAAAATAGTCTGATAACCAGACTGTCAAGTAGATTGTAGCACGTAAAGGAGTTTTTGTAAATGATCTAGGATAGACCCCCGAATCCGGGGGTGAAAAATTGTGTTACGTTTTTCGGTGACATTAAGCCTTTTGGTCGGTAGTGCGATGAACCAGGTTTAGTTCTTCGCCACTGGTGGTAGAATAACATGAGACATCGCCTTTACTAATAGCATCCCAGAGGTCAGTAGGAAGACTATACTCATTATAGATTTTGCGAGTTTCCTCCTTAGATAGACGCCGAAGTGATTTGACACTAAACTGAAAAAGTACGAAATTTAATGCGATCGTTACGATAGTGCCTGGCATGTTGGCTGGCGCATCTCGGCATCACGCTGGTGATGCGGTCGACAGAAGAGTAAATTGGCATGAATTTCTTTTGGGGACTTCAGAGTGGTGCAGAATTTTGTCCTGATACCAGAGACGTAATCTACGATCGAAATCGGTGGTGTTTTGTAGTTCGTCGTAATCTTTTCTTCTGGTCTCGAGTGTTGGTAGTTTCGATCGTATCGGACCAACAAAACCGTAGACTGAAAGAAAAAGATTGTAGGCTTCGTCTAAAAACGTGCAGTACTTCCTTGAAAGCTAGCTTCATTCTCTAATTTGCGTTTGTCTAAAGAAACCTTCCATGGTAACCCTCCTTTTTACAACACAATTTTTCCTGTTAAGGTACTAAAGTGTTTATATTAAAGCATAAAAGAGGTTGTTTGGCAAGTTAATTATTGGCAGGTATCCGTACCAGAGAAATATCCTAGGTAATTTCCATTCCAGCCAGAAGTATCACGAACCGTAGCGGTGGTTTTATCTCTATAATTACTATCGAAGTGACGTACATCAGCGTCTGAATAGAGGCAGTATTTGAAATATTACTCAAAATATCTTTAGGTAATGGATAGGCCGAGATTAATTTATCGGTATTTTTAAAGACATATTGAGTTGGATTCATAGACTCATCGAGATTAATAAAGGTAGGTGATCCATTCCCATATTCTGAACAGTGGCGATTAACTCCAATGATAAATCTTAAATCACTACGCCCAATATCATCCATATAAAACATTTCGGATGCGTCAAGATTCTGTGGTTTATCAAGTCCACGTATTCCACTAATATCTATGGCTTGGTTTTTGTATGTTGGCAAACATCCTTTTGGCATTAGTGACACTTTGTCATATCGTATTTGAATTGAATTATATTATCTAATTTTCTGGGCACATATGTGAAAAATGGCGTGTAGTGGGGAAATTATAATAATCGATATCTGTGGCATTTGAATTGTAGAAATTATAAGATTCTAGTCCATCAAACATGGATTCCATATTTGTCACATTGCTAGTATTGAGAGTTGGCAAGGTTTTTGCTCTGATTGATAAGGGATGCGTTGGGAATATAATTATAGTCTAAACACTGATAGTGCTATCTCTACTAAAACATTGGAGATTCTTTAATCCACCCAAACATGTGGCTCATGTTTGTGACATTTTGTAATGTCAAAAGAGTCAAAATTGAGTTTTAAATTTGTTAGTTCCGGTAAATCACTAAACATATATGACATATCATGTGTTCGCGCTGTATTTAAAGCTCATTTTTGTCGTCGGCATATCTACCGACTTGTTCAATACATGATGCGGCAGCTGGGTCCTCGCCAACGGTTTAGGGTATCCATATCTAATTCTAAATGAGATATCACGAAGAAGCGGTAGAGTGTAAAAAGATGACTGAGATTTTCACGTTTTCCGTCTTATTCCTGTATTCTAAACCATCGCTACTGGCTTCAGAATGGCCAAAATAAATGTGATGAAGATTTGGTAGAATTGGCATACATATATGACATATCGGTTACACTTCCGGTATCAAAACAGGCGGTGCTAATTTCGGTTATTAGCGGCATACCATCGAACATATGGGAAGTTGTTTTTGCATTGGGTATTAAAGCTATGAGTATTAATTCTCTGGCACCAGATTGATAGAACATATAGACATATCTTCAACTTTTTCGTATTGAAATGTGATAGGTCTAGGGTTTCGACTGGAACACCCTTAAACATATATTTCATTGTGATTACGTTTTGTGATTGAGTTTTAAAAATATTGAGATTTGTAAGACTTGTGTCACCACCAAAGATGCGTCATCTCTTTTGCGCTTTTAGTATCAAATGTGGAGAGATCCCAAAGTGAGTTCCGTGTTTCTCATGAACTATATTATTCATATATTGGTTTTTTAGGTTTGAAATTTGATAGATACATGGTTGGCGCTTTAATAAAGGAGCAAACATGTCTGAGGCATAGATTATATTTTTAGCGTCTGTGCCGGTAAGGTCTATGTCAGTTAATTCATTGAAATTATTTTGTGAACCAAAAACCGATAGAGTTTTTCATTGAAGTTGGCGATTTCTGCTGGGGAATACCAATAAAAAGGTTCGATTAGACTGGTCCAAGCCATGCTTTTAATTTCGTATCTTGAAGTTGGACTTGATGCGGTGAAGGTTGGAGTAGTGGATGTTGGGGCTGATTGTGACCTAGTGAATCTAGTTGGTGTAATGTTGATTCCGTTAGTATCTAGATGATTACGAAAAGTTGTATTGAAATAGCTATAAATTCAGCACGGGTTGGAGCGTTATTCGTGATAACAGAAAAGTAAGATTCGTCACTGTGAGGTGCCGGCATCGAGGTATTATTAATTTTAGTTTTATATGAAGTTCGTGGGTTTCGCCAGTTGTATCAGTGGGTTCTTCGGTCTTAGTAATATCTTTCGGCTGTGTAATTGCTGGAATTGGCTGAAAAGTAGTATGTATCTAGTGACCAACCGTGAAAGTGTTTGATGGAAGAACAGTAGTATCACTTATGATAGAAGTGATCTTTGGAATTACTGGAGGTGTCTGAATTATAGAGCGTGGTATCGGCGGCTTGATTAGAAAAATTTACTACGTAACCAGTTTCATTGTCGGTTTTAACTTTAATATTGGTCGTGCTGATTTTCAGTAATCGAACTGTCGCTGTAATTAATCTGACTAGATATCGATAGTGAGGAGAAAGAGTTGGATTGTCGGCGCTTGTTGGAGTGCTACTTTCTGCTATGGTTTTGGTGTCTCAAAAAGGAATACCGAATAAAATTAAGTGTAAGTAAGCTAGATAATATCAATAAAGAAAAGAAAAAGTTGGCGTATGGAAAAATAATTTAACCCCAAAATAAAAGACTTAACGGCTTTTTAGCCGATGTTAGTGTGATTATTTGGCATATGTTTATTTTTACTAAATTCAAAAATAAATTTAAAAATATCGATTTTTAAAAAGTTTTTATGGTGTTTTTAATTAGTTCTTGGGTGGAAAATAAAGTTTTTGGTCTTTGATTTCTTCGGGTAGGTAGCTTTTTGATGATGGAAATTAGCTTCCCATTTATAATCCTTGCCATGCAGCCCAGATTTTTCATCAGTTTAGTTTCTGGATTGCGAATCTCAAGCGGGATGGGCAAGTGACTGGTGTTTTTGGCAGAGTCTTAGCGCGGCCCCAAGCGTCATAGCTAGAACGATGCTTTTTAGATTTCGCGAGAGCTACGGCCACATGAGATAGGATAATTCCCCCTTCTGGCATACCAACTTTCTCGATGGCAGAAAAAGCGGACCTCGGCGAGAGTGAGGGCGCCGTTGCCAGCGAGGCCGATATCTCGGAAGCAAAAATCACCATGCGACGAGCAATGAATTTGGGATCTTCTCCACCTTCAAGCATACGGGCGAGGTAATAAAGCGTGGCGTCGACATCACTGCCACGCATGGATTTAATGAAAGCAGAAATTGTATCGTAATGGCGATCACTGGATTTATCAAAATAGTTGACCTTATTATTGAGTTTTGGTGACAAAATCGAGGGGTAAAGCTTATTTTTGAGGTGAAAGACAGAGTTCGAGATCTCCAAGTGCCGAACGGGCGTCGCCATGACTGAGTGAGCGAGAAAGTCGATGACCTCAGGGATCGATTTTGGCCTTAGGATATTCTTTTCGATGGCGCGAGTAGAAATATCTTTAATGTCGGAATCTTTTTAGGTAGATAAAAATCACTACGCGACTACGCGAAATGAGAGCAGGGGATGACTTCGAAGCTCGGATTTTTCCGTAGTGGCTCCGATCCAGTGATGAGACCAGATTCTACATGGGGCAAAAAGGGCATCCTGTTGAGCTTTTTATTGAAACGTGAATCTCATCGATAAAAAGCAGGGTGCGGACTTTGAGGTTCCAGTTTTTGGCGCGCGCGTTCGACCACTTGCTCGACGTCGATTTATGGGCGGTGACGGCGGAAGAGTTCGACGAAGTCGGCGTCGAGTTCTTTGGCGATAATGCGAGCCAGGGGTGGTTTTACCGGTGCCGGGAGGGCCCCCAGAAGATGAGATTGGTAGGTTCTTTTTGATCTGATTAATTCCGTAAAAATTTTTGCCTTTGCCGATAATATTTTTGCCCAAAAAACCCTCGTCGAGACTTTGAGGTCGCATGCGTTCGGCGAGAGGGCTTTCTTAAATCAGTAAATTCCATAGTTCTAGTTTAACACGAGAGAAAAAATGGTATAATAAGAAAAAATAAAGGAGAAATATGGCTGATTTTAACAAAATCTTGACCCAGAGTGACTACGAAAATGGTGAACTTAATGTCAGTCATCGAAATCCCTACTGGTTCAAATCACAAAAATCGAATAGGGACCGCAAAAAATGCTTGCTTCATGCTTGACCGTGTTGAGCCAATGGCATTTGCAAAAACCTTGAAATTATGGTTTTTATCCCACAGACTCTTGATGAGGATGGTGATGAGCTCGATGTTTTAATGATTACTGATCAGCCTCTTACTACCGGCATCTACATGAAGGCTCGTATTCTTGGTGTAATGAAGTTTGTTGACTCTGATGAAGTTGACGATAAGATTATCTGTGTGCCTGAAGATGATCGCAATAGCAACGATAAGTACCAAACTTTGGAAGATTTGCCAAAGCAATTGATCGCCAAATCGAATTCCACTTCAATCATTACAAAGATTTGAAGAAGCCTGGTACTACCGAAGTGAAAAGGTTTCTTCAGCGCAGCAAAGCTAAAGAAGTTGTAAAGAAGCAATTGCTCGCTGGAATGTTCAGGCTTAATTGGTTCAAAAATAAAATAAATCCTTCCGGGGATTTATTTTTATTGTGTCTATTTTTAAATAGGTTTATAAAAATAACAAACTTAGCTACTTAGGAAATTTTTATGGTAATTATTGGGCTGGACTTAACGTTCGTTGATGATGCGCTCTTCGAGATTTCGACCAAGAGGAGTGAGTTTAATCGGATTAAAATTTTTGATTAAGTGAAATGACGATGTATTTACGGTCTTGATATTTTTGGGCGCATCTTTTAAACTCGAGGATGGAAGCTTCACTAAATACGGGAGAGTGTTCGCGGCGGTTTCGGTTTTTAATTTGGTTGAAGCGTAGTCGAAGATGGTGGCTTTGTTAATACCGGAAGTGGGGCAAAATGATCGCCGGTGACGAGGGAGATGTGCGAAAATTGATCCCAATTTTCAGACTTAAGATTTTCGGAATTATAAAGGAACTTAATTATTTTTAAATATTCGCCTGCGGTGAGAGTAATGGTATCTGTGGAGACCTTAAGATCTTTCTAAGTCCATTTTAGCGAGGAAGATTATTGAGTACAACATCGGAAAGTTCAGCGCGGAGAGCATCCCTTGCAATTGGTATTTTCGGAAGTGAAAAAGTTCATTTATACAATCTTGACGAGAGAGTGCGGTTTGATTTTTTGAGATTAATTTGGTCGTCGGAATGAAAACTTCCGTCACTGAGGCGACGATAATTTTCGTAGGCGACAGGAGACTAACGAGATTTGGGTCAGTGAGAGGTTTTTAGTGTCGTTAAAGCGACCAACGATATCGGAGTTATTAAGGTCATAAATTAGTCACTGATGATTCTTCAGTAATCCCCTGTTCGCGACGCCAATCATCGATGAGATATTGTAAATCGATGACGGTGCGGTGCGCGTTTTTCGGTAACCTTAGCAATTTCCGGTTTTTATTTTCAACTTTTCGGCAGTGTTTGAAAGAAGTTTAAAGTAAAGAAACTACGCCAAAAGCGATGGCAAATACGCTAATAATAGTACCGAGTACGATAAAGAAAAATTTTGAGAAAACTAGGGTTTACTATTTTTGGTGAGTTCTTCGAGATTGATATCGTCTTGCATCTTAAAAATTATTTTTATCATATTTAGCATATGTGCGGTATAATATTAAGCATATGGGCTTTTTGAAAGGACTTTTTAAAAAAGAAGAAGCGAAAGCAAATTCTTTTGGTAAATGTGAAATCACCGAGCAGGGAGTTTGATTTTTGAATTTAGTTTAAAAATGGTAGTCCGAGCTATCGGGTACTAAAAATCAAGAAGTATTACTGAGTAATTCTAGATTAGGTTTCGAAATTTATAATGAAAAACCAATTGCAGGAAAATTTAGGGGTGGTAAGGATTTTACCAAAATTTAAGGATGAAATTTGGCAAAGTGTGGTGGGGAAACTTTGGATATTGTGAATAAATATAACGAGACGACTTTTTATCTGGCGGAGCGCGAAAAAGACGGACGCATTTTTACTTTAAGAGTGCGAGTCTTCGATGAGGGGTGGCTTTTCGTTATGAATTCCCACCGCAGCCAGGTTTTCAACGCATGATTAGTACGAATGAGTTAACGGAATTTAATCTGGATATTCATGCGAAAAAGTTGGTCGATGCCAGCGTTTACCTTGGCGAGATCGGGAAGCTGATTATGAAGAGCGGACGATTTTTAATTTAACCGGTTCGAGACAGACGCCATTTACGGCAGAGCTTCCGAGCAACAAGATTATTTCGATTCACGAAGCCGCACTGATTAATTATGGCTCGATGACTTTGGGTCTAAATAAAATTGGACGTCTCGAGGCGAATATCACTCACTTTTCAGATGGAATGAAGGCTTATTTGACGCTACCTTTTGAAACGCCATGGCGGGTAGTAATGGTGGCGGATACTGCAGTGCAACTGACGAAAAATAAGATGATTTTAAGCTTAAATCAAAAGCCCAAGAATGAATTTTGATTGGGTGGAACCGATTAAATTTCTGGGAATTTGGTGGAGCGATGCTGATTGGGATTTGAGTTTTACGGCTTCTGAACGACAAGGTGCGACGACGGAGCATGCACTGAGTATCTTGATTGGTGAAAAATTAGGTATCTCAGGACTTCTTATTGAGGGGTGGTCGGACAAAAGTTTGGCGAAGAAACTAGATAAGAAAAATCTTAGAGTGCGCTAAGCAAAAGAAGATTGAGATTGTGGCGCAATGCGAGACTGCAAGCCAGATTGATAACTACGAAAAATCTAGCTAAGCAATTCGATGAATTAGAGGCATTAGGTGTGCGCTATTTGAAATTGGATTATTCGGGTCCTAAAATGTTGATTAAGGGGTCATGCAAGAATTTCATCAATCGCAGGCAGGGGTGTTGCATTTAGCAACGTCCTGAAGCTAGCGGCACAGAAAAATGATGCTAAATGTTCACGAATCGATTAAGGGCACCGGTCTCGAGCGAACTTATCCGAACTTGCTCTGCACAGAGGGGCAAAGGGGCAGGAATATGAAGGTGGTGGCTTGAGATTCTAAGCACGCGGTGATTCTACCTTTCACGAGAATGCTCGCCGGTGGCTGACTTTACGCCAGGAATTTTTGATTTAAATAATCCTGCGAAAAATTTTATTCCCACTCTGGCCAGGCAGTTAGCTTACTATGTGGTGTTTTCATTCTGGGATGCAGATGTTAGCCGACCGTCCAGAATCTTATGGAAAAATCGAGATGCTTTTTCGTTTCATTCAGAAGGCACCAGTGAATTTCGAGAATTGAAGTGCCTTTGCTCGGAAAGATTGGCGAATATTACGCGGTTGCGAGAAGGGGGCGAGGCAGAGTCGGATTGGTATGTCGGAGGTATTGTCGATGAGGTGGCCCGCACGATGAAAATTAAATTAAGCTTCCTAGAAAAAGATGTGAAATATAATGCCTTTATTTTTCGAGATGGCGATACAGCAGATTTTCGCCGTAATCCGACAGATTTGAAAATTGATCGTCTAGTAGTAGATGCGGAAGATGAAACTGAAATTCCGGTGGTGAGCATGGGTGGTTTTCGCGGTACGATTAATGAAGGTTTAAAACAGAGATAACCCGGAGATAGACTCCAGGTTTTTGATAAAAATAACAGATATGACGTAGAGATGAACTCTACGAGTTTTTAGGTAAGACAAAAAGCCGTGTAGAGATGAACTCTACGAAATTAGATTAATTCAGCGGTAAGAATTAGACGTTCAGTATAATCAGTGCCCAGAGATTTTTGCCATGGCAGGTCATCAAGGTGATAGTCGGGGTGGATTTTTGGTCAAGAGTTTTGACATATTGATGTCGGATTTTTGCTGAATTTTTACGAGTTTTTGATTTGGTAAGTTTGGTCACCAAAAACGAAAAGTATCGCCGACCTTTAATTTATCTAAATTCTGAAAAAAATTGTAGAGGAGTGGCCAATAATAAAAAATCGTGATTTTGATTGGCGTGATGAGACGCCGGCAATGCGTTCTGGTGAAATAAGGGTGTTCTCGTCGGTAATTTCGAGGGCACGAATCGGTGAGGTGAGATTAATTTTGGGAATTTCAAGAATCAAATTAGTGTTGGCCTCTACCGTTTGAGGTTGAAAAAGCTAAAAAGTGAAGACCAGAAAGAAGCATAGATACAATGCGCCAAAAACACCAAAAACTGATGATTTCTTGATTTTCATAATGCTCCCGTTTATAAGTTTATTTTAGCAAAAGCTTATGCTTAAAACAAAGAGATTGGGGATGGTTTTTAGCTAAGAAAAATATTTAAAAACGATGAACCAAAGTGTGCTTTTATTTAAGACAGGGGTAGATTTCCCTGTTTTTGTAAAAATTAAATAGAATCGTAGGGTTCGCTGATTGGAAAATGAGATTGAAGTGCCGAATCCGAGACGGATTTAATTTTGGCACCAAGTGCGGAATATTGTTCGCTACTATCAACGGTCATCACGACGCTGTCATCGGTAATTACTAGATGATATTTGGCTGGGGTGATATCGATGCTTTGGGCGGAAGTGGCGTTCATGGAGATTAGAATATTCCCCTTAGTCGGATTTTTGAGACGTGAATTGAGGTAGCCGACGATGAATTTGATGATATCAGTATAGTTTTCAACTTGGTGACGACGGCGAATGACATCGAGGTCAAGATTTACGCCAATTTTTCAAGTTTGATAAGATATTCACGGTAAATTGGGTCGATGATGTCCGAAAGATACATGAATTTGCGATCAAAAACACTGGTGAACCTTGCGCATCAAGAAATTTAGAATGGGTGCCCTTGCATAAACATATTATATCATAGACCTGGATTATGTTTTTAAGCATTTCACGGTGTGCGCGGTATTCTGGATCATGGCTTTCGACTTCTCGCCAAAAAGCCTTGGAGTGGTCGGGATGATTGATGTGGGCGAGTTCGTGAATGATTAAATAATCACGTAGAACTTCGGGTACACGCATTACAGCCAATATTCATAGAAATGGTGAACTCGTAGCCGCCGAACAGGGATTTTTTTACGACGAGTCGGATTCCCCATCTGGTGAGATTGGTGCTTTAAAGTGACGTGGTCATAATGATAACCTAGCGCTTCGCGAGATATTCAAGGCGATAGGGTAAAGTATTCTTTGGCTTGCTTCATCAGTAGCTTTTTGCGCGTCACGGGCGCGTTGTGTGCGCGATCAGCTAAGTTTAGGCCACGCAAACGGTCTCGCATGGAATCGAGGCTTTTTGAATTTGACGATCCGTGACATAGGATGGAACCGACATTTGAGTCGTCCAGAAGTGGAAACGTGAAAAAGAAATGTTTTTTTAGCTAAGGCATTGCGGCGAACAATAATTTCGCCAAATTCAGAATCGGCGAGAATCATTTTGAGTTGAGCTTAGGACGTAGAAAGCTGGGTCTCAAAAGTATGTTTACCAGAGAGAATAATTGGTTTTTCAATCTCAGCTGGGGCTTCCATAAGACGGATGCGGCGGTCGTATTCTTCCTTGGCGCGCGCAATCGAGCGAAGCTTAAAGCTCAGGCGCAGCTTGATAGTGTTAATATCGGTCTGAATCCAAAACCAGAGTCGGCGCATAACCAGATAGTTTCAATAGTTTACGCACGGAATTACGTTCGTCTTCAGTATCGAGACCACCTTCAATCACGATATTTTTGACCGGTTTTAGCAATCGCCTCGAGGACGACGTGAATTTGTTTCTCGTGAAGTCCGCTTCTTCACGCAAGGCTCGAAGCATCGTAGTAAGGAGCTTTGAAACGTTGTAGAATTTTTCACAAAAATGTAGTTTTTCCACTACATGGCGCACCGAATACCAGGATAGCTCGAGGTCTTGTTTTCTTTTTACCTTCCATATTGGTGATATATATCATGGAAGTAATTAGGTGAACTAAATAATTTAAAAATTAAAGCTGATTTATGAGCTTTGATTTTTACTGAGACGTTTTAATTCGGAATCGAAGGGACGGTAATAAGATTTGGGAGGGCGGAGAATTGGCGAGGAGAATTTGTGATGGAAAAGTAAAGATCCAACAAACTAAAAATTAGCCGGTTGATAAAGAAAAATCGGGAGAAATTGCATGCGTGAGAGAGAGATTAGGACGGTGAGGTCGCAGGCGATAAAAGCATAAAACCAATAAAAATTACAGATGGCGGCACGACGGAAACGAGGAGTTTTGCGCTTTAACCACTGGACGGCTAGACCGAGGGTTAAGAATGAGTGAGCTACCATAGGCGAAGCCGACGGCATAAATTGTTGGAATTTGATAAAAATGGGTAAAGATAAATAATAAGATAATAAAAAGCTCCAAGCGATAAAGAATTTGGGGGCTAACATCGGCGTAGCGTGAGGGTGTGAAAAGCATTGGGCAAAACAGAATAAAAATAATGCCAAATGGCGAGATATTATCGATAGCTAGTACGACATCGGCGGCGAAGGTAAAAAGAAGTGCTGTTCTCAAGAGATAGTCTTTTTGGTGCGAAAAACTAGTGTAGATTAGACAGGTGAGGATGGTGGAAACTTTAGTAAAAGGTGGCAATAGTGAGGAGAAAAATCTGGGATGAGACGACTGCCAAAAATCAAATTTAAAAGAGTCCGACGAGGAAGAAATAGGCTGAACATGATCGACCAGAGTGTCAGCCAAAAATTAAGATTAGTAAGAAGTTCGAACCAGAAATTTTTGAATTTGAGTTTTCATGATTAGATAAGTTAAGTATAAACTGATTTGAGATAGAAATTTAAGTATGATTGAGTGTTTGAGAAATATGTTATAATAAAAAGCCTAGGGGCGTAGTACAACGGTTAGTATAGCGGTCTCCAAAAACCGTGAGATCATGGTTCGATTCCGTGCGCCCCTGAGATTAGCTCGAGAGCTATTTTTTTATGGCAAAAGTATGGCACAGAAAAATCTCCCATAAGGAGAGGGAGATTTTAGCGCTTTCTTCTCTTTCACTTCAGTTACGGCCAAGGTTTTTCTTGGTTTCGAGTGAAAACGACGTGCTTGCGAAGAATTGGATCGTATTTTCTTCAAGCTAAGCTTTGTCTGGGGTGTTCATGGTGTTCTTCTTGGTATAGTATGCACGGATACCAGATTCCTCTGAAACGAGACCGACGAGCTTGCGTTTGGTATTACTCTTTTTGACATGATTGGGACTATTTTTACCATAAGATATGAAATCTGTAAATAAATGCACTAAAAATCAGGATGAGATTTCGTCAAATTCAATATAAGTATCGGTTTTCTGTTCGATAAGCTCTTCGACAGCCTGAATATTGGTTTCGTGGGGTTCGAGCGCCTTGAAGGGCATAAACTGTGCGGCCCGGGCAGTGCGCGACATTGGTGGATGATGAGTCAAACGTGGCGGCTGAAGATTATAGAGGTCTTGGTATGGGTCGGGTGGCGTGATTCCCTGACTCTGGGTTTCTGGTAAATTAGGGCACGGTGACCTCCAATCTGTTGGTTGCGTTCGCGCATGGTAGAACCTTCGAGGTAGCTGGTGCACGCAAGACGGCATTTTTGCCGTATTTTTGTTTGATTAACAGGGTGGCTTGTTCGAGATTTTGATTACGTTTAGTCCGCTCGGTGGTTTTTGACTTTCAAAGAGGTCTAATTGTGTGGTTATTCTATCGGCAGACTTGAGGTGACCGAGGGTGAGGTTGAGTTTTTGACTGGACGGGTCGAGTCGAGAATTTGGGTGAAGATTTGTAAAAATATTCAATAATCAGATTACTCTCATCGGTGTAGGAAAAAGACTTGGAACCGTGAGCGAAGGGTCTAATAGAGGTAGAATCGGCTTTTTATCATAAGAAAGATGCAGAGTGAGGTTGTTCGTGAGGAGCTGCTTTTCGTGTAATTCATGGCAGAGTTTGTCGGCCATTTCGACGAGGATGTTGCGGAGTTTTTCGGAATAAAGTCCAGTGGCAGGACTTGGCCGGAACTAATACTGCGATCCTTGCGGCGATAAGATTTAATATCGGCGATGGTGGTGGGTTCAATACCCCAGGCATGGTCAATGATTAATTCAGCGTTGACGCCGAATTTTGACGATAAAGTTTTTCAGAAGCGGTGAGGGCTAAATCGGGCGAGATCGCCCATAGTATAAAATACCAAAAATTTTGCAGAGATTTACTAATACCAGGGCCAATCCGCCAAAAATCGGTGAGCGGCTGGGTCGCCAGAGTAATTTGCGATAAGAAGTCTCATCGAGTGAAGCGATGCGTACGCCATCAAGGTCGGCCGTTTGGTGTTTGGCGAGAATATCCATGGCAATTTTGGCGAGATAAAGATTACTACCGAGGCCGGCGGTGGCGGTAATGCCGGTATGACCTAGAACATCTTTTGATGATAGTGCGCGAGGTTGCTCAGCATCCATCTCATAGGCGTGAAGATAACTAGTAATGTCAAGAAAAGCCTCATCGACCGAGTAGACGTGAATATCTTCGGTGGCACATAGGCAGCGTAAATAGCACTCGGAACTCACTTGAAGATAATCGGCCATGGCAGGTTTGGCAATCATAAAACTGCCGCGAGGGACTTTTCGTAAACTTCAAAAGACGGGCTCGACCAGAGATGCCGAGGGCTTTGAGGGCGGGTGAGACGGCAAGACAGATAGTTTTTCGGTGCGTGATTCATCGGCGACCACGAGACAGAGCGGTCAAGGGGTCGAGCCCACGCTTCACACATTCCACGGAGGCGTAAAAAGATTTGAGGTCGATGGCCAGGTAGGTTCGCTCAGAATGAATTTGCGTCATATTATTTATTATATAAAAAAGGTCAGAAAAAGGCCCCATAACGGGACCCAATTTCTTTGACATTTGAAGTTAAAGGTGCGTGTAAAATTTAAGTTAAGTTGAAGTTTCGATTACGGTTTCGAGAATGGCACCGAATCTTTGAGTTTAGTATTTCTCTTTGAAGTAATGTTTTACAAATGGAATCAGACGATCCTTCATAAGCTTGAAGTGTAATTTGTGCATCAGCTTCCGTATATTGCGTAAAAGTTCATCCGAAATAGCCGGTCAGCATCTTCATATTCCTCCTGAGTAAGAAATTTCTGCTCTAAGGCTAATTTAAAAACCATATGAACTAAAAATATTCCCTACTGATAGATACTTTTTGGTCAAGATTATAGTCGCGTCTAAAATGTATGAGGCGACTAAGCAAAGCGGCTTGGTGTTTGAAATCCTTATTGCCGAGCTTAGTTAATCCAGTCAGGCTAAAGGGCCCGGAGCAGGATTTTTGGTATTACGATTCCGAATCGTGCAGCCAGTATGACTGCGGACGCGTTTACTAAAACTAATCAAATCCTTGTCTGGGTGATACTCCATCTTGATGACCTCCCATTCCTGGATGGCCTCATCGTAAGTATCAGCAACAGATGAAGCAATGAGACAACGCTGATATTCCGCATAAGGAACGTCAAACTGCATCTTCTTAATACGATGGATAAACATCGATTACATCACCTCCTTCATTGGACTTCTGTAATACTGGTAGAACAAAATCAGACAAGTTTTTGAATTCGTAAGTCTTAGATACTGATTCAAAGGCGGGCGTTAACTCTATAAAATTGGTAATTACGTAGAGTTGCTCGTTAGAATCAGGTGTTCGAAAATACTTTTGGTAGTACCTGTACAATAGAATCAAGTGGTGGCAGTTGATAATGCTCTATCTTCTCGCATAGCGCGCAAAGCTTTTATTAATCATCTCGTGTACTTCACTTGATCGAATTTCGAGTGCTCCGGGCAATTTGATTAATTTTCCAGGGTTCATGAATGTCGATACCAAAAATAGATCAAGACAATTGAAAAATCTTCTGGGAAGCGTTTTAAAACTCCATGACGCGATTGACTTCACGGTCAGAAAGTATGACAAAGTTTTCGTAAAGCTTTGATTGCTACTAAACAGGGCGTCTTTTTGCTACAGATTAGCTGGCTGGCTTCTGATAAATCATGATAAACCATCTGATAGAGCTTATGCACCGCAAAGGTGTCTTGAGTATTGGCTGGAGTGAGGGCCTTTACGAATGTATCCCTCATCTAGCAAGACCTGCCAGAAACTGCGACGCCATTTAGCATGTTTTTTGCTAGGAGAAAGTTCATTATAAAAAAACCTCTCTAGCCTGTAAAACTAAGACTCACCAGGTATTTTGGCTTCTTCGTGCACTGAATTACGTGGCTTAAAAGACAATTTTCGTAACTCACGGTGGTGATGCCATATTCGCAGCCGGGTTGATCACGAGACTGACATTCGTCAGCCCAGTGAATGGTGTAGCGCCAAGCTCTGGTAAAAAGCTCGGCTAGATTACTCTGATTTACTTGCTTACAAACTTGTTCACTAATTAGCATAAAAATCCTCTTTAAGTTTTCAGTTACCCACAAATTGTCAAAAACGATTTAAATCTCAGAGAAATCATGAACTAAATCTATATAATTCTACCATAAAAAGTATAAAATGTCAAAAAGGCATGGACAAATAATATGAGTTATGTTATTATAATGCCAGCGCTAGACGAGCTCTTTTATAAACAGGAATGGAACTTAACCGTGTAAGGACGCCTCGCAAGCTGAATTAACCTCAAATACTTATTTTCAGCGTCAAGTCACACACTTTGGAGAAGAAGTAGCATACACTTCGACCTGAAAGACGATCGAAACGCTAGTAGGCGGAAGCCTGTGTGAACTCACAGATTTTTCGTTGAGAGATTAAGCGAGATCTGCTCTAGATGGTAACGTCGTTGGTCGAGTGTTTTGAGCTACGTAGCGCAAAAATAAACTCGTATAATAGTTTTTGCCTAAAAAGTAACCCGTTCCCATTCCTGTTTGTTTACACCTTACCGTACAGGTAGTACGGAGCCCACCGCTCGCTTAGTAGCGGAACGTAACTTACCTTCTTGATCACTTTATGGTCAAGGCTCCCGGCATTGTCAGGAGTAATGTGAGAGAATAACGCTTGAGGATGTAAAAATAACAGGGTGTGATAGAATGAGGCTAGAAAGTTAGCTTTGTTAAAAGTATACATTGAAAATTAGTGCTTAGATTTATCTCGTTGGGGTGAAAAATGAAAGATAATGATAAAAATAAGAGAAAAGAATTAGCGGCGAAAACAGAAGTTTCATGAAGATATGGTGCTGGGATCGAAATTTATCCAGAACTGGTATTTGTTCCCGACAGTGCCAGCGGATGGGGTGGAGTATGCGTGATGACATTTTTAAGGAGCGTTGCCTTTATTTTTACATAGAAGGACTCATGGCTTTAGAAATTCAGGATTTAGGAATTTCCTATTTGCGCATCGCGTTACCCATGTTTTGATAATATCTTAGAGCTTGAGCAGCCGGGTTTTTACGGAGTGATTGATAATGTGGCGCGAACTCGAGAAGCTCACTATAGAAGAGAACAAAGCTTTTGTTGGTAAAATGCGGAAACAGCATCCTCATCTATAAAGTATCGGAGCTGGTCTATAAAATCGCGGCAGCTAGCGGTGAATTTTATGTAGGTTTGAGTGCCGTGAAATCCATCATTTGCTCTGTTATTGAATATTGAGCAAAAATAAGAAAGCCAACTCAGTCTTAGATAACCTAAATTTAAACTGCATGATACTGAACGAGAAATCTTTTTCATGCGATGAACTTCATGGACGACTATGGTGATATGCGGGGATATTATGATGGGGGTGAGGATGATTTTTCCGAGGACGACGAGTGATCTCGAGAAGCCAGATGGTGAAGTGAAAAGATAAACCAGGTAATTTAGATAGACCCAATATTGACGGTCAGAAGTCGACAACATTGGCGATGGATGACTGAAAAGAAAGATATTGGTTCAGATGGCTCTAAGAAAAATGATAAGCCAAAAGGTGGGCCTAAGGATGGTAAAGGTAAAAAGGAGAAACCGTAGTCTAAGTATTAGTGAGAATCCTAGCTTAGGCTAGATTTTTGTTAAATGTGGTATAATATAAAGGTTAAGTTTTTAAAGTACATTTTATTTTTAGTCGATGACACACGACAGAAAGGTGGGGATATGTGTCGAAAAGACGCGAACGTGAGAAGGCTCAAGAACTTTCGAAAGCTGCAGCAAATTTGCGAATTCGCCGGATGTTCCCCGGTGAGTCGATGGAGTTTTCGAATTTATGGAACCTCATACGGCGATGTATCAGTTTGCCTTTGCTTAAGATGTTCAATGCATTTTACTACGGACATCTGCCGAAATTGATTTTGAGGAAGAAATTTCGCTTGCGCGGAATAAAATCCGATGATGTAAGAATTCGCTTGCGTGGAATAGATTCCGATGATGCAAGGAGGCCGAGTGAAATCTTGAATATTCAGTCGATTGAGAAGCTTTGATTTGCCACTCATGAGCAAGGAGGAGCTGCTAAATATTTTCCGGCCAGAAAACTGGAAGGAGATGCAAGAAACTATCGGTGATAGTGAGATTTATCTGGTAACCTCTAAAATGGATAAGTATTATCTAATCTCTACGGATGCTAGCCGATTTTAGCATCGGCTGAGCAAATACATCAGGGCGCTACACTCGCCACATTGGACGAGTAAATATATACTGGCGTAAACGTTGTGGGTGTAGAGTAGCTTGGGTAGGGTGACCCGTCTGGCGCTAGATAGAGCGACCGGGGTGACCCTGTATCTAGTGTCAACGAGTCATCGTCTAAGTTTTTCTACCAAGAGTTCCTAAAGGATGAGGGGCTCTTTTTGGCACTAAAAGCCCCTAGATAGGGGCTAGATTTTAGTTAGATAAGGTTGGATTTTTGAGCGCGGACTTGAGGTGGCGATCGGTCTGAGTGAGAAGCAAACCTTCATTGACTGCGGTTTCACGCAAATTATGAATGTTATCACCTTGCAAGCCGAAGCTAAAATTGACGACGCGATATTCGTTTGGTCAACTCACGCTGTAAAACCCGCTGAATGTTTTCGAGGTGCTTGAGTTCTTCTCTGGCTCCTCTCGAGGTCGATACAAATATCTTCCTCATAGAGCTGATTCCAGTCGTGGACGGTGAGAATTTTTGGCGCGATCAGTGAGCTGATAATTATGAGCCTTTTGGTGATTTTAGGGGTCACGATATTCCAAAATCAAAGGTTCATAGTCGTCGCCGTAAACCGTGCGATAGAGATAATACACTGCCGATGATTCTGGAATCGATGTTCCGGCAAATCAAATGATTGTATTCAAAAATTTTCCATACAAACCTTGAGCGAATGTGGAATGCTGCGAATAACTCCTGGATGATACTGCTCCATATAATATAGGTAGCGGCAATCCCGATCAAATGCTCTACGGTTTCATAATTACGTTCGACATAATTTTTAACATTACCATCGACGAGATGAGAATAACCGAGCTGACTTAAACTGTCGACTTTCCAAGCTTTACTAACTTCATTTTTCATTGTCCCTCCTAAAAAATGTGATTTTGAACTAAAGGGTACGATACAGCAAAAACCGATAGTATAATTATAAACTAAATAATGAGTTTGTCAATGTTTTAGATTGACAAAATAGGTTAAATATTATAGAATAACAGAGTAGTCAGTCGTAACTGAATAGGGTTCTTTAATTTTCTAAAGACGTTACGATTTTTCTGTTTTATGGAGGTAAAAAGATGCGAAATGAGGGGTTAAGTAGTGTAATGCCGTTTACAAATCGGGGACTAGTGGACAAGGTGATTCGCGATGAGGCGATTGTCTATGATGTTTGGCGATTGACGGTACCGGTTGGTGAAGACAGAGATGAGCGGCTAGGAAAAGCCGTCAATACGATGGGGACTTAAAATTTCAGAAAGCTGAAACGAAGATTTTTGCCAGGGGTAATGTTGCAGGGATATCCCCTAAAGAATCTAGAGGATAGCAAAGATAAAAATCTTGGATAAGCCCCTGCATCATGCTAGAACTAGATCTCTTGATGCGAATTCGATATTTCGAAAAATGCCAAGAAGTATATTTTTGAATCGTTTCTTCTATAGGAGACACGAGATCAATATATGCAAGGTAATGTTTACCTGGGATTCACGAAGGAGCAGGATGATTCTGCTGTTTGACGGAATGATGCATCCTGAATTTGCAGAGGCCGTGGACGATACGAGTTGATATGGACTGGGAAGAATTGAAGTAACGCAAATGAAAAATAACCCCCGTAATGAGGGGGTTTATTTTGGAACCAGGTTTTCAAATTAAATCATGTAAATAATTTTTACTAAGTTCAATTTTTCTTCAGGATTTCCTTCTCCTGTTTTCTAGCCTCTGGAATGGTGAGTTTAAATTCTGCAGCAGTCTGGGATAAAGTGTGGGTCCGGTGCTTATTGAAGCCGAAGCGATAGTCGAAATATTTTATTTCAGCTGCGGTTAAATAGGCACGCAGATTGGAACGGGAAAGTTTTGAGAGATTTTTATAAAGAAGCGTATCATTTTCGTAAATTTTATTCCATTCCAAACAACTTTCGATCGTCTGGTCGGTTCGTTAAACGAAAAACGATTGGATTTCTTACAAAACTCCGGCAAGAAACATTCCAGGATAACTGGCTTTCACTTATTGCCGAGTAACACACGTTTAAGATATTTAAGACCGAAAGAATCGGCGACAAAATCTGTAAATGAATATAACCGGCAGTATTTAAAGCGCTGATGATTTCCGTGAAAACTTTCGGGCGATAGGCTTTGAGGGTTTCCGGATGATATTGCATCATATAGTACAGAAAACGTACGTGCCAAACCAATCGGATCCATGGAAAATAATTTTTCTCCACGTAGCGTTCGGCGCTTGCTAAGCCCGGAGTCCGGCAAACGGATTTTAGCGTGAGACGCAGGTTTACATTTAGGTTTCTTCATAGGCATGACCTCCATGGGTGAATCTCGGATGAGATTAGATAAAGTGACGATCGATGTTCGGATACTGAAGTCTAGCGAGTAAATAATAACCTCGGATGAGACTGAGTTTATTAAATTTAGCCATATCCAGTAACATATTGGACATATCATCACTCAGTGATCGGCATAAAAATAATATTTATGCTGGTTTGTCGTGGTGGCACAGATTAATTCATGCTCGACACCGCGACAATACTCTTTTGGCTACGCGCGCAAAAATGCGTGATGAGGCTAGTGAAAATTTCTTCACCGTCTTTAAATCTAGGGTCGCCATAAATCAGACCACTCAGGAGACATTTGCCGGAAATAGTTATCTCATGATTCTTCAGATAATGACAGAATCGACTAAAATCCAGCATGACTTCTTGGCGGTTGGCATAACCGTCTGTTTCTTCGAAGAAGAGTTGCCAATTTTTCAAAATGGCGATATTTTTGGCATGCGTATCGTGATGAATCTGGGGTCGTTTCATAATATCCTCCTCAGCAGAAATGCACCTTTCAAAACATGGTAGGCAGGGTTCCAATTTTATGTGCGAGTAAAAACTACCATTATATTATACAATGTGGTAGCTTTTATGTCAATATCAACAGGTGGATGTTGAAATTGTGAAACTAACTAAGTTTTTCTGTTCGGTTTTCGTCCCTTGACTTTCTTTTATTCTTATGTTGAAAATATGAATATTGATTCAATAGTGAATCATGTTGGTTGTCCTGAAAAGGATAGTTCTTTTGAAAGGAGATATCGGTATGGGTATCAATGAAAGATGGCAATGAACACAAAAAGTTTGTCGGTCGATGAAAAACGTCGACGAGCAGGTCTATCGGATTAAAGATGGACCATATCTGTCGGAGCTTTTAGAGGGGTTTAAGTTAGCTCATGATAATGAGCTAATGCGCATCGAATTCCAGGTGGAGACCGGAAAATTCCAGGCGAATAAAACTGTATGCGCAGGGAGAAGAGCTTCTTCTGGTGAAGGGATTTTCAAATCCTAGAACTGAAATATTCGCCTTTCTTATGATTACGTAAAAAGTAATTGAAAGATGTTTGGCTGACTTATCTATGCTTTTGCGAGGACGGTTTATACTAAGTATAAATTTCGATGCGAACTATGATGTCAAAAAGACGCGACGGGTGGTATTAGCTTTTACGAAATATGCTTTAATACGAAACCGTAATTTAATTAGTAATGCTGGAAATGAATAACTTTTTGTTTTATTACCTTTTCAATCTTTTGACTGCTTAGAGATTAAGCAGTCTTTTTATGTGAAAAGATTTCACATGGATGGTTTTATAAAAATAAGTAATATGCTCTATGGTGGGAAAATTTTAATAACAGAAAACGCAACGAAAGTAGGATTTTTAACAGAGAAAACCTCATGACGAGGCGCTTTCTGAAGATAGATGACATCGAAGAGTTCGCAACCATTAATATAAAAATAGGCTTCTCATCAGGCCACGGACTTTACTAACCTTGCGATTAGTTTCAACGCGGTTCCAGCGGTGGGATGACATTTGCCATCCTCGAGCGAATACCGAAAACAAATAATCCGGTGTTAACCGTCAGGTAAAACATCTCTTAGAATCTGCCGGATTTCACGCTGTTTTTCGGTGAGCGGAGGAAATTTTCATACCTTTGATTGCCATAAGCGTAATCAGATTGATCCAGAACTTTCCTGTTCTGGATTAATCTCGTAAATCTTCGAGACCGGCGGCGCAATTCCAAGCTGATATTGCTCGGCTTTTAGCTAGTCTAGAAGCCGATTGAGGATGAAATCCTCAGGCTTAATGTCGTGTCGAATATAGAAGGCACGGTCAAAAGCGACTAAGGCGTCCCAAAGTGGTTTTTCGAGATAACTAGCGTGGGTTGATGTTCCTGAGGTAGGCTTCGTGACGAACCTTCCAGAGTAGTTCATTGTGGTGCCAAACTTGTGGCTGAGGTAGCTCTCAGTGTGCTTACTGGAGGCTAGGTGACAGATGTGGTCACAGGCTAGCAGATTTTAACTGTTGTCTTTTCTGACGATGTTAGTTTCATGTTTCATACTTTACCCTCCTAAAAATAGAAAAATGAAAGACCTTAAACTTTAAATCTTCTTTAAGGTGCTCACTTTTCAGTGTGATGAAACGTCCTTCATAATATGAATCGCCAATTAAGTCGGAATGACTTAATCTATGTATTTTAACATAAAAGGTTTAAAAAGTCAATGAAGATAACATCTTAGAAAATGGTTATGTCAAAAGAAAAATATTTTGGTCTCTAATCAGTGTTTTTAAAAGAGAAAAGCCTGACTTTGGGAGCTCAGAATTAATGTGGGATGTAGAAATCGGCATAACGAGGTCGTGCATAGCCTGGATGATTTCCTGGATGGAAATTTTGCCGAGGTTACGAATTCTAGCCCAAGCGATTGAGTCGAGGCCAAAAATATCTTGAATGGTATTGATATTGCGATTTTAGGCAGTGATAAGGCCTAGGCTTGAGATTCAAGATATCAATACTGGTATGGCCGGATCGTTCTTAATCAGGTACTTAGAAGCCATGATGGCTGGTTCGCTGGTGCCTCGACTAAGTTTTCGAAGCTCGATTAAGATATGGTCACGGGTCTTAATTTCTCTGTTTGCTGAAGCTTTTGAGAGCCGACTTTGGCGCAGCTTCCTGACGACAGGCGGCGGAAGCGGAAATCGCTTCGATGTGCCCTCGACGAGGTCACGAAATTTCATCAAATCTGTTCCATGGTTAGTAATGTGTTCGGTCATGAGTCTCTATGTGTGGAATGTGCAATGTGTATGAAATAATACAATAATTATATTATAATATATTTTATAATTTATAATCAAAGAGCCCTGACAGGAATCGAGGCTTCATAGATAGAGATAATTACCAACTTTTAGGTTAAGTGAAATCTTTTTCTATTCGTGAAAATGTTGGAAATACTCTAGGATAAACTTTGCATCAACGATGAAGAATTGGTTGGATTGGCATATTTAGATAACTTATACCTGTTGATTAATTTTGCCGCCATTAATACAGATAGCAGCAAGAATTAGCCATCCTACTGGGTTTTCGTATTCTATGTTCTCGCAAAAAGATTTCTGAACTAATTGCTCAATGTCACCGCCAGCTGGTAAAAAGCTTCTTCGAATAAACTGATCGAAGGTGTAGTCTTGATAATGGAATTCACGTTCAATTTCACTGAGTTGACGTTATGGATGAAATCGTGTGTGATACAGCTTTTTGGTGATCAGACTAGAGTTCTGCCAGAATCTAGACTAAGGTAACGACAGTAGTTAAGACGTATCCAGGGTTTAACGTACTCACCAGGCTCGATACCAATACTTGACCATCGGTCAGGCGAAGAACTGACGATATCGTCGACAGTGCTTTTAATCGAAAAAAGTTTTATTTTATCGATAAACATGGTGGGAATAATCCTACTGATTATACTGCGAATTTGTTCTGAGGTAATACCAAGAGTATAAAAGAAGCTGAGTATCTTAAATAGGTTATCTGGATACTCTGCATTACTCAAGATATAATCTTCAGATAATTCAAAGGCGGTCTGTACAGAAACGCCATTAATAATCAGGTTGTTAATCTCGTCGAGTGAACGGGTCTCGAGGATTATGGTGACGAGCAATTTGGTCCATATCGGCATCTTGTGAATGCAGATATTGTAAATCTACCTGTCTGATTCGATCTTTCTTTCTTTCTAAAAATATTCATGATACCTTTTTAAAGAGCTCGCAAAGTCTGCGCGAGCTAAACTTAAGTTTAACTAATATATTATGGCATTGGTATATATTTTGTCAATATAACCCCTAAGTTAATATCTCAAGCGTTACACTAAGCAACAAAAAGGCAATAAGTGTAATAATGGACGAGAATAAATAACTTCTATTCGAATGTTGCAAAGCTACTGAACCCTAAGAGGATAAAGTATAATATAAAAATATGACAGAGCGTAGGTGAGAATCGATTCGAAGATTCCATGCCATTTTGGAGCCAGATTTTGCAGAATGGCTGCCGAATATATTGAAACACCAGTTTTACAGAAGCAGAAGTATATTAGTACGACTTGCAGAACGATTTATTCGGATTTATTTGAAAAGCCAGAGATTTTACTCAAGTTTTGACCACGCAATAGGGAAGCCTTTGGTGATTTGGCATTTTACTCACGATAAAAACAGGCTGCGGGGCTTTTCATGATATTGCGACCCTAGTTTTTAAAACATTGTTGGATTTTATGAACGGCGATCATTTTGATACAGGAGTCGACCGGAAGATTTGACGACAGAAACAATTACTAAGTCGCCGGAAGATTAGGCGACTATTGAAAACGAGACGGTATTTTGACTTTCTGAGTAGATAATTATCACCTTTACCCGATTGCGGATAATGACACGCCGAAAATTATCGGCGATCGTTTGGAATATTCACTGGCAAATATGTTATTCGCGTATGGAGCGGCGGATTTGGCGGAAATTCGTGAAAATGTATGCGGATATTGTAGTGCAATCAGGCGAAAATGGGGTCAAAGAATTGGGATTTCAAACGAAAAAAATCGCACGAAAATTTGTTAAACTAACTTCGCAATTATCTATATTTTATCGATGAGACCGAACACGTTATTCAATGCAGATTCTTGCGATATTTTAAAGAAAACATGAGTGAATCTGAAGGATTTCGGTGGCAGATTTATATCAATGAAAGAATCGGAAGTGATTGAAATGATTTTAGCTGTCAGATTATAGTGACGCTTTTTGGTCGGCAGGAGGGCGAAGAAAATAAAGAAGGCAAAAAGTCTTGAACAATGCACGGACGGAGGCAGTGTTGAACTGCCAGACGAAAGTGCGTTATATTGATCCATTGTGGCAGGGGCGAGCGGATGTCGAAAGCTTGCAAAATTGCAAAGGGTTATATTGAGAAAATTTGACTATAAAATGGAGGGGTATCTGCATCTGTCGGGGGTAAAAATTACATAATAGATGGACAGCTGTATTTTCCGGGGTAAAATTAACTATAAAAAGCCTGACCAGGGTCGAGGCTTATGGGAGCTAGTGAGCCGAGTTATTCTCCATGAATTTTTAACGAAATCATAGTCTATCGCATTATAGCGATGGGTCACCGTACTCAAGTAGCATTTTCGATTAACCAACTTACTGCTCGAGTCGCTGAGGTAGGCTAGAGTAAGCCAATCAATTGGCCTCATACTGCAATCCTCGCATAGTTGGCTGGCTAATTCTTCAATGTCACCCCCAGCTGGCAGGTAATTGAGATCGATAAAATCTTGAGGGTTAGACCATGGTAATTAACTTTGCTTATAATATACGGAAGTCAGTATGGTGAATGAAATCACGTATAGAGATGGCTTTCGCAGATTTGCTAGAGTTTTTTCAGGCTTTATGCCGAGATAATCGTCACAGTGAAGGTAAATCCAAGGCTTGGAGTATTCTTTAGACTTAATGCCAATAATAGGCCACCTATCGGGCCGACTCAATAATGTCATCGATAAGGTCGGCAATATATAACAGACTTGACTCCATCGATGAACTTTACTGAATGATTTCTATCTGATCATTTCGCGAATTTCTCCATGAATCAATACCATTAGAGTAAAAGAAATAGAGTATCTAAATAAGGTATCTGGATATTCCGCACTACCTAAGATGAGACTTCAGATAAGTCAAATGTGACTCTGGACAGAAACGCCATTAATCATCAGGGTCGTTAATCTCAGGTCGAACGAACAGGGCTCGAGACTATCATCATGAATTGCAATTAAGTCCATATCTGCGCCCGAGGAATGAAGGCGATGTAGGGTCTATCTTACCGTGTCCTCCAGGAATAGAGCGGACACCATCAATATCTAAGTGTGCGCCGGGCATCTGGAGTGCTTCGAACTGCTCACAATATCTAATGGATGTAAAAAACTTGAACAATTTCCTCTAGGTCGACGTCAGCTTTACGTATTTTAGGCCAATGCTTGGCCAAAAACTGTAGGCTGAACTTAATCTCGTCTTCTGATTCCTGAATGCATTTTTCGTAAAGCTTGGAAAGTGCCACACCAGAAATTCTGACTTAATTTTTCATAGGTGGAGTGATGCAGCGTCCTTTACATGTGTAATTTGTTAATGATATTCATACCTCCTTGAATTAATCATTGAATAATAAGTCGACGTATTGGTACTTATGGGACGGCTGCTTTCTTGAAGACATTGTAGTCAAAATCACTAACATCCAGCAGCTCAAAACGATATTTCTGCTTAGCATCAGGATACTTGACCGATCCAATTCCTCAAAGAACTTCGTACGAACGAACATGGAGTTGAAGATCGTCATAAAGTGCCAAATAAACTACTTTTCTCCGGTGTCATTATTGATGGCAGTATCGATGAGGAGATAGGATTCTCCCTCGAAATGATGATAGATACCACGTTTTGTACCTTGGATTATGGACAAATTCTTTTTCTTCCATAATAATTTCTCCTTCTTTTTAAAGAACTCGCAAAAATTTTGCTGAGCTAAACATGAGTTTAACGGCTATATTATGGCAGAGTATCTGTGGTTTGTCAAGGTTTTGCACTTGCGAGATTTGGTGGGTGATGTTTTTACATTGCACATTAGCATAAGTATGTTAAAATATATTGATTAGCTTTATCGCTATGGGTTGACCTCGTAACGTATGCCGAGGTGGTTCTTTTACAGGAGGTGTTGTATGCACAGTGAAGTAAGAAGCGTGATTCATTGGCTTTTTGAAGTAATGAATGGACTACAGGATCGCATTCATATTGCAAATATGTATGCTGATCAGAATATGTCGATTGATTTGAATTTAAGGTAATTTTCGCAAAACGAGAGAACTCGAACGGCGGAACGACCCAGGATTTTATGGCATTGAAAAATTTACAAAATCATGGGGGTGGTTCAATCGATCGCACTGGGTATGATTTTAATATTCAGAACTTGCGATGCGGATGTGAAATCTCCGATGCAACAAATGTAATGCTTATCGGAATTTTCGTTTTCGATGGATTACAATGCGAAGCTTCGAACAGGTGTGTACTGAGGTTAAAACCAATGAGGTTTTAAGATTAATTCTCGAGGACTTTTGTAATGCTATGTAATTTTTGGATTCTTAAGATTTTGACTTAGAAAGGTGGGGGATGATTAAAAATTACTTATCACATGTCTGCCCGAATTTTGGATGACAATGATGAAATGCTTACGGCGTATCAACCAGAAGAAGGGGAGATTGAAATTGAGGCAAAAAGTATGCTACGTGAGCATATTGAGTGCAGCCAATTTTCCAAATTACGTTCTCGAAGATGGTGGGTCTGCCGGTTATGAAGAGGGGGTGTTCTATATCGTAAAACCAACTGTGGTGCGGGCGGCCACGATCTCGGTCGAACGATTGACGATCTGTTTTCGCCAGCGTCGCAGTTACGGATGACGAGGGGCGCTGATTGGTTTTAGGGGCTAGCTTCTGCACGTGACGTATAAGACATTCACTCCGCTCGGATTTATCCGCCTTTTATCAGACTCGGCGAGACCGAGAGGATTTTGAGTGATGAAAAGAAGGATGAGAGAGCGAAGATTAGAAAGATTCGATCTTAGGGAATCTTAGATTTAGATTTCTTTCCTGATTGGGAACTTTTACCGTATTTGATGCGTTTATCGACAAATCGCATCGTCTAAAGAGTTCTTACGAGCTTTTCCTGATTGATATTGGTATGGCACCATGTTTAAGCAGAGTAACGCTTGCGATTCGAAGTCCTCTCTCTGGTGGACAAAATAGATTATCACGACTCAAAATTTTTCAGCCAGCAAATCAACTCGGCCGCAGATACTAGGTAATTTTGGTGCAGATACTCAAAATTGTTACCATATTCAGTGGCAACGTAAACCTGCTGAATATTAAGAAGCTTCAAGAAACTTGGTGTAGTGATTGTGGGTGGTAACTTTATTTGAGATTAGGCTCTATCGGATATGAAATCTTGGAAGTTCACAGCCAACCCAAATTGGTCGATAATCTGCGTCAAGATTGATGCCGAAGATGGTCCAATCGGAGGTGGATCGGCGGCCATGATACTCGTGCATTTTTGGATTGCAGTGGTCTTAATCCAGGCAGCAATGAGACCGAGTGAAAGATTCTGCTGATAGATAGAGTGAGGCGAGTAAACATTAGCAGGTTTTGGAGATTCCTTGACGAGGAGCTGGTTGGCCATCACGAAAATCGTCGTGAGGTTTGACTCGCGGGACGCATCTCGGCGCATTGAACTTCGAGATCAGTGCTTGTTTCGATCTTATAGCAGTTCATGGCGATAGTGTCGATATCGACACCCGCGTTGCTGAAATTTTTGAGGTTTCTCAGGATAAAACCACGGCCTTTGATTTGAATTGACCGGGCATTAATTCGCAAGAATCGACATGGACCTTAGAGGCTTTGACTTTGTCGTGGTGACGCCAGATGCAGCTGGGGCTAAGTGGTTCCCTAACCTCGCTGGGGTTGGCGCCGGCCGCTCAGAGTTCGGACCAGATGGTTTTGTGAAATGCGATAAAAGCTCTGCCACGCTCCCGCTTTGGGCGCAGAGCAAGCGTCATAGCGGTGTAGCGCATCATGTAGGTCAAGATAGCGCTTGACATAGGCAGAGTACGACAGACTCTGGGCAGTTCCTGGAAGCTAGATTCCGCGATTTGAAACATAATTTTGGAATTTTTGACTCATATTTTCCCTTTCATTTTTGTAAAGAACGTGTAATAGATACAAAGTTTCCATTTAGATATCGCATGGGATGCTTTATTTTGTCAAAATAAAGCGTAAGGGTGGAAGCATAAAAAGGTGGCTATGATTTTTGTGAAGAGGCGGGGTTCATGAAGCATAAGCTTATAGTATAATGGAAGAGATGAATCGTAATTTGGCGTCAAGTGGTTTGGAGAAAACTGGAGAGCAGGAGTAAGCGATAATTACCTGAAGTTGATGCAGGCGCTAAAGGGTGGAATTCTTAGGGGAGAGATGAAAGCCGAAGCAGAGCAGGTTGAGCCTGTGAGATTTTTGACCTCGAGGGATTCTGGGTCACAAGGAAAAATTGGTATCAGATACAGAGATGGAATGTGGTAAAGAATATTTTGATCGAGAGAGACACGATTATTTGCGACCGTGACCTCATATCGAAAATCAGCGAGTGGATGTGGTAGAAAATCTGGAAAATCAGACTTTGGGAATACTCGTTTTAAACTACGTGAGCCTTTGGCAGAAATTTCGCAGTTAGGGGCAGATATGCACCGAATCACGCGAAAAAGATGGCGTGGCAGAACTCAAAGTGGTACTTGGTGAGACTCAGAAATTACTTATCATGATTTAGAATCGAAGCGTGAATTTTCGTTTGTGTGATGCTCTGCTATTTGAGAAAAATGGTGGAAAGTTTTCTTTTGGCGGATGCGACTGCACGTGAACTAGGTGACGGAGTGATTTCAGAAACGTAATACTAGTAATCTGGTACGAGCGGCGATTGGTTTGGTGCAAATGGAAAGTGCCAGCGATGGATGAGGCGACGGCGCGAGCAAACGATGGGCGAAATTTTTAGGCAGGACCTCCCGGAGGGAAGACGCTCTGGGTGAAGTTTCGGAGATGGCGGAGCGCGATTATAAAAATAGCGAGACTGAAGTGGCAATATAAGTTAGAAAACCTCGATGCGGAACAGCTTGAGCGTGCAGAAAAATTGACACGCCGTGAGGTCTTTTTCCAGGTTATTCTACTTATGTAGAAAATGGGAAACATGAAGAATATCTGGCCAAGTATGGTGAGGATGTACGCGCGGTCCATATGTTGAATTCGATGAGTGTGGACTCGGTTTATCGGGTATTAACTACGGGTTTGATGAGTACGACCGAGCGGTTCAGCTGAGGAGTGGTGAAAAATGGAATTTCTCGGTACTGGATATCGATTCGGGGGGTGCAGACAATGTATTTACTAGGATTATGAATGCAGAGCAACGCAGTAAAATTCAGAATCATGCGGTGGTTTTGAAGCCGGAAATTTTTGATCGCACAGACTGGTATGCCTATAATGTGGATTCTGATGGTTCGACGAATGAGGCGCACTTATGCGGGGAGGTTGGCACCGGAGGAGATTTTTCAGCGCACCATGGGTGATTTAAAAACACTATTCGGCAGACAATGAGCAGATGTTTCGTACGGGTATCGGGGTGGACTATATTGAAGCGATAGAGGTGGATGAGCTAGACCGTGATGAATTACTTTGAAGGGCTTCGTGAAAAGGGACTTTCCGAAGTGAATGGTCGACCAATTGAAGAGTGATTGTGGCGCGAGAATTGATGAGGACGATGAGGACGATGATGACGATTGGCGCGATTGGGGTAATTTCGAAGGGGCGGGCGAGATCGGTGGAGGATTTTCTGGCCCAGAATTTAAGAAAGCAGGAGCATATTGAGGCAATTTATAACGGTGAAGTGAAAGAAGTGAGTCTTGGTGAGTTGACGGCGCTCGCGGAATCTTCGAAGATTTTAACGACGCCTTTGTTTCGGCTGGAGGCGATTATGGGACAGGGCGGAGGTGTGAATTGAAAACGATCTCGAAACACATTTAGGTCAGGTGCTAGGGGTGGAAGATTTGGCGGATTTAGCTTGGGGAATTTTGCCAAAAGATTTTGCGCCGAATGACTTAGGTGTTTTTATTCGCGAAAATCAATTGGGAGTGGATTTTGGCAAATGTATATGGAAGCGAGAGGGGTGAGTATATGAGAAGCTTTAGAAATATTATGAAAATGGCGTGAACGCGTGGAAAAATTGCCGAGGACGGTTTATCTGGTGGAATGTGAAACCGATGAAGCAGTGCTAGTGGCGATGCGACTGGAGGTAGTGCGGCGATTTTCTGAGGGGAGGAATTTATTTCGGTGAAATGGTTTGATACGGTGCGAGAGCGTGTCATGCGCGCGAAGTTGGTCGCGCGTGGGCGAATGTTTGGCTTTTCGAAAGATTAGGCGCTGACGGGGTGGTGAAAGTATTTTTACACCACTGACGCTAGAAAAATATAATAGTGAAGTGAAAAGATTTATTGGTCTCGGGGAGGATTTTAGGAGCGAGGCGGAAATGATTGAGGCATTCTTAAAAGGTGAGGAAAGCTGATATCGGCCGTGAAAATATTTCGGGATTTTGAAAATATTCACTTTGGCTTTATAAAAATAAACCCTGAAAAGCCTCGAGAGTTTAGTGAGAGAAAATAGTAAAGCCAGGCGCCAAATGCCGAATAGAGGTTTGACGTCTATTTATGCGCTGGCACGATTGAGATTGGTGGTCTCGATGCGTGGGTGGAAGTGGATTCCGGTGAAATATCTGTGGTGTCAATCTCGGTTTCGCGAATCGATCGCAGAGTTTGACCAGATATCGACCACGCTTTAAAAGTGGTGACCCATTTTTCCGAATACTTTTGAGCCCATATTGAATATCAGCCAGCGCACCGGTCAGCGCGCCAATGGTGCCAGTGTCGTCACCGAGATTAATCGCGGCGAGGACGGCATCCTGGAAGTTATCAGTGGTGAGAAATGACCAGAAGTACGGCTTTAGGGTGTCAACCACGTAAGCACGCGAAGGAATGCAGCCCTTAGGATAGTGATAAATCTGATTTTTTAGAATCCGACTATAAAGACTACGCTCTTCCGGCTCAAACATACCATAGTTGTCCAGCTGAGTTTTGCGATAAGCTTCCTTGGGGTTATCGCCGTCGAGCAGTAGCAAACGAAATTAGTGTAAATCAGACAGCCCAGTACGCTAATGGATGAGCGTGGGTGAGGATGAAATGTTTTTCACTAATTCGTAGCGCTCTCACCGGTGATTTGATTGTTGTGACAAACAAAAGTTACTGGCAAGATGCGCATGAGCGATCCATTACCGTTATTGGCGTAATGGCTCATACCACATTTGACGGGGTGTCCGCCAGCGAGATAATTCTCAATCGCGCGTTTGCAGGTGCCGCCAATATCAAAAGTGAGCTTAGTAGCGGTGAATTCGTCTTGCAAATACCACTTGACAAAATTCTCCATAATGTCGTGATAATGGAAGCGTTTTGGTCAATCAATGACTGTATCAGACAGATGGTCATAGATGTATCGTCGTGACCAAGTACCGGCAGGTTGATGATGGGTACCGACAGATAACATTTCTGTGACCGGCATGAGTTCTAGAAAATTTCGATTCAAAAACTCAATGGGCACCCCTAATGCGTCGCCAATAGCTAAGCCGATAAGGCCAGAACGAACTGCTTGCTTTATATCCTTTTTCTCTAAATGTACCATAGTATCTCCTCCTATCGATTGGGTGATGATGCGATTATTTGTGAAATGGGACCAATTTTGAGTCAGATTTTTCACGATTTTTCCGCATCGAGATTCATATATTATAACAATTTTATGAAGTTTTGTCAATGAAGAAAAATCCGCGAAGATAGGGCCCGGGGATTTTAAATGAATAGCTCCGATTTATATATTTTGATATGATAATCGTTTTAATATGCGTATAATTTAATATCGAAGTCTCTGCTCGGGTGTAATGCTCCTACTGCAGGGGCCTTTTTTATTAAATTTGAGACTAGTTATTTGGTTTTTGGCGGTGATACGGTAATAGCCATGAATACGTTCACCGTCAAAAGTCGATCCATAAGATAACCTGAAATACCATTAATTCTAAAGCGTCTTCGGCAATGGTAAAATTTAAGATTTTTTTAGTAGCAGTGGGTGGGCTAAAATAGAGTTTGGAGATTTTTGGCGAGGCGTTTTAGATTTGGCATGATTTTTGAGTGAGATTTTTCAATCTCAATGAAATCCAGATTTTTTAGATAATCATTAAAAATCTTGAATAGATCGATCTTCGCCCGTTACCGCATGCCAGCCAGAGTAATATCGGAAACTCGTTTTTCAAAAATCAGTCATACAAGATTCTTTCTCAAAGAGGTTCGAATACATCAAAATCAATAAATACGCCACCCGGCTTGAGTTTTTAACGCTTGGTCTACCACAATTTGTTTGTTTGAACTATAACAAATCGTTTCTACACCGAAGATAATATCGAAACTTTCGTCTTCAAATTGACTTAGATCGTGATAGTCGCCTTCGACGAGTTGAATATTTTTAGGAACTTTATTTTTAAGGAAATTGCGATTCGAATATCTAATGCGATGAATTCTACATCAGGAAAAACGTTCAGCTGGTCATCGTGAATTACTACATACCAGCACCAACTTCTAAAACTCTACTACCTGGTTTAATGAAACTAGCGACGTATTCTGGCCTGCTTTCGAAATCTTCTCGATGGAAAACCTCGTCATCTGAGAGCGCCATGTGAATATTTTTGCCGCCACCAGAATGAACGAGATTGTAGAAAAATCTCGATTTTTGGTAGTACTTGGCAACATCTTGATTTGCGGTATCATGCTGAAGCAGGGCGTCTAAATCGTAAAATTCTCATGATAGTTTTTAGTCGAGATTCAATTTCAGGATTATTCATAAGTATATTATAGTATAATTCTCTAAACTATGAAAAATCTGTGTACGTATAAGGTTCAGCACCTTTTGCAACACTTTCATAAGGAGTTTTTAATCCTATTCCTAAGTGGATTCTATCATAGTTATAGTATCTAATAAAACGATTAAAGCTTTTATGCATCAATAAAGTTTATGTTCTTGTTAGGGTTATATTGCCCGATACATTCCTTTCTTAAGGTTCTATTAACTCTCTATGTGTGCATCATCATTTGGATGACGTACTCTAGAATGTCTAGTTTTTAATTCTTTGCTATTCAGTCTACCCCTGAAAGTGATTTTGAAATTCTGCGCCGTTATCACTTTGTACCATCTTGAACGGAAAACGCATGAATTTTTGAGCTTCAAAAATCGTTTCTGCAGCACCTTTCTCACTTAGATTTGGGGAGATTTTAGCATATGCCATGCGTATAAAGATCTATAACTCGTATAGATATACATTTTAGAATGGTTTAATGAATTCACATAATGAACAGTATCTGTTTGGATTAGCTCCTGGCGCAGTGGAAGTGGACGCTTCTCATTCCAGCGATATCTCCGCTTTTTGCGCCAGAGTTCATTTCGTTTAATCACCCTTTTAATAGAAGAGAGACTAATATTTATTCTTTCTTTTGTATAATTTATAATGAATAATTTCAGCACATTCATATCTGTGTTGTCTTATTCGGAGGATGGCAGATATTATATCCGCATTTAAGGCGTTTGGATGGGTTTTAGGGCTGAACTGAGTGTGAATATTCCACTTCACAGATTGCCAGCGAAAGACTCTTCCAAGCGTCCTGGATGGTCACCAGGGTTTTTCCAACAATACATTTTGTTGCATCCTCCACTTTTTATCCAACGATAGATAGTGACCTATTTTTACCGAATCTTCTGGCAACTTGCGTAATACTTCTTTTTCTAAAATCACTCTTGCATTGCATTGCCTCTTGATTTTTCTACATCTTTACCCTCTATAATATGCCATAGGTAGTCCTTTCTTATTTATAGTTGATCCTAGAAACAAGTTTAAGAGCTACCTTTATTTTTATGCAATCTTTTGTTGCAAAGGTCCCTGAGCTATTACGGTGTATTGACAACAATATAGTTTGTGTTAGAATAATTTCCATTCTATAAGAATGCACATTTTAGAAAGGGGGTGGTTTTATGAAGCTGACACTCAAAGATTTTATTCTCGACTGGAATAAGTCACACAATCGCTTTTCCTTTTGGTTTCAGGAAATCCCTGGTACGGGTCGCCCTGCTGAGCGTAGGGGTTCGTTATACGGCGGTTAAGTATCGATTTCTATTCGCCGATGAATGAATAGATTGAGAGACATCGTTGATGCGCATCGCACGGCACGATGTATGTAGTGACCGGACGAATACCTCTACAAGAGAGGAATCATCGATATTAAAGTCGCGTCGTCAAACCATAATTATCAGGAACGGCATGTCATTGGTGTCCTTAGATGGATTGGAGAAGAGTTTTTCTCTAAACAGGACAAGAGTGAATAAAGATGCCTAAGGGCTCGCTGTTAAAGGCGAGCCATTTTTCTTTTTATAATATAATTAAGGGCAATAAGTGTTTGTTTGGAGGTATTGTATGTTTAGCCCGAATGTGTCGAAAATAAAAACAGAATATGGGTGTAGAAAACACTTTGGCTGATATGACGCCGAACCCACGCCATTTTGAAGGGGTTGACTTATCCGTCTGATGATGTCAGAAAAGATCTAAAACTGCTTGATGATTTTAAGCATCACCGGAATACAAAAAGAATTGGAGAACGTTCTGATGCAAAACTGTTAGAAAAAAACTTTTACAGATATGGTAGAGCGTGGTGACTGGTTTGGTGAGTATGATTCTTTTGGTGATGACCCGATCATTTGGCATTAGTTACATTCCTACCACTGAAGTAGATGATGTTTTTAATCATATCGATGTAATTGGTATGATTAGCAATGAAACCACCAACCATGAAACGCTCCCATTTGCAATTGATTTAACCTATAATACTGACAATGATAAAATGAGCCAGAAATTCAAATGGAAACATGTCTACGGAAAGGAGATATAGCGCCAGATGAAGTATCGGAATTTGGGGAAAGTTCCATTATCAAAGATTGCTCTGGCAACGATGTGGTTATGACCAAAGCTACCATTGAAGTTTCGGTATGGCTTTGAAGATTCCTGGATTTGCTTCTGCTAAATATTTTGAAGATAAAAATAGCCCTTGGGACCCTATGTAAAAAGGACGAATTGATATGATGCCCAGATTTGTCGTGGGCTATTCAACGGATATTGCCGATGTACTTGCTTGTGGTATGCCAACTGAAGAATATAAGAAGAAATATGGTGAAGTCTCATATCGGAGAGTCAACATATATACGCTGAAAGTGTGCAAAATGGTGTACGCTATTTGAATGCTCTGAACAAGCTTCAGGGATTCGCCATATGCTAGAAAATATGGGTCCTGAAGAGGTCAAATGGATGCAGGAAGACGAACTAGAAAAGGCTAAGAAACAGATTGTGGCGATGAGTTCCTATTTCGATAGAGCCATCCAATTAGCAACTGGAGAAAGCTCAATCTAATTCGGTTGAAATGGCTGCTATGAAATATGCTGACAGAGATGTAGTTCGTCAAGCGATTAATTATCATAGTAATGATACTTTTTAGATATAGAACTGAAAAATCCCTGAAGATAGACTTCAGGGATTTTAATCTGAGGAACTTAACCTTAGGGATTTATTGTGACGACACCTCCTAGCTCCTCTATAAGAGTCGCAAGGTGATGCTTGAGTTCTATCGGCACCAGTTCGTTTCTGATTAGACTAAAAACGGCGCGATAATACCAGAGAATATCCCATTTTGAAGCATTGAAACGTTGCCAAATTTCATCGCCAAACTGACGTAATCTTTTTAGAATGTCAGTAAGATTATGTATTTTATCGGCGTTGCGACAATGTAGGCCTCAATGTAGTAGGAATTGCCGAGGTGCTTCAGGTAACTTTCTTTACGCTCTTTCCAGGGAAGTTTGGGCTGACCGGCAGTTTTTAGGTTCCGAAACATCTTTGACGATGTCGGTAATTTCATCACCAAAATCGCGACGCATGTCAGCCCCAGAATAGACAGCTGGATTGACATCTTCAAGAATATCATGCAAGATTCCTGCGACAATTGTTGCTTCGTCGTTGGTATTGACTAATAATCATGCTGACGGCGACAGGGTGGGAAATATATGGGACATCGGTTCCCTTGCGATTTTGACCCTGGTGAGCCTTGGCGGCAATTTTAAGTGCGAGATTAATTTTGTCAGTAAACATAAATTCACCTAACCTTTCGTAATGTGTGTACGGGTGACTGTTTGGTTAAACATTCCTTAAATTTTAGCAGTAATAAATTCACCTCTCTCGAGGTGAAAGTTGTGTGACAAAATTTTTCGTTGATTTAAAGATCTTTTACTTAGGGTTCGCGATACCAGATGATGCCAGATTTTTCAGAGGCAGGAATTTCTAAACTTTGCTCTTTAAAAATCCTTATAAGTTGAAACTAACCATATAGCGGGAAATCCAGTAACGAGTAAACCCTAGCGTTATTAAACCATACTAGAAGACCAAACTCATCTGCGTCGGGCATTACACCGATAAAGTGTCTCTCATCTAATATATCTTGGTGATGATGGCTGGTCGGCCTCTTGGATTTTTGCCAACCGTTGTATTCGAGATTTCACCCCAGTGTTTGGCATCGAAGCGATGTTCTCCGGGTTTGCGCGGCCCTGGTTTAGGTAATTTAGGTGAACTACTGCAGTGTTTTTCATCATCCAGGCCACATATTAGTACTACGCCGAATGACGAAGCCATTAGAATCAGTAATTAGGTGTAAAATTACCGTCGGATTCCGGCCATTTGGCAAAATCGGATCAGCGTAAGGATATTCCTCGGCGCCAGTCTCCATGATGAAACGATAGATGTGACGATAGATTATGCGAATAATCCGTTTAGGCTGTTAGGCAGCGCAAGATTCTCTTGCGAAAAATTTGCTACTTTAATCTTATTAAATGTGCTCATGATTCCCTCCTCTTCATGCTGTATGGGAAAATGCCCAACATATATTATACAATGAAGAGTGTGTGGTGTCAATTTTTGACCCCTGAGTTAACACAGATATATAAATATTTCGATTAAAATTTAAAGATTCGTAAATATGGTATATTGTAATTAATATGAATTTAAGGAAGCTAAAACCTATATCTATATTGATGTTAGTAACATCCGTCACGCCTGCCTTTGGAGCTGCGGTTTTGTTCTTGATTTTATTAAATTATATAACTATCTTAAAGAGAAATATCCGAATGTTCAGGAAATTCGTTATTATGAAGGGATATCTTCTAGTGATAGTAAGAAAATGGAACATTTTCGATTTTTGAGTGAAAAAGTTGGATATAAGATTTGCTCACTTTCTAGAAAAAGCTATATTGAACCACCAAAAGTACGAAAAATATAGATGCGCTAGTGCGGGTCTCTAAATAATATAAAAAGTACTTTCGAAAAATGTGAAATTAAAATCGAATATTGATGTTTATTTGACATCGATCTGCTGGAGTGTGAGTTACAAGATCAGGACCCAATTAATATCATAATCCTTTTCTTGTGATGGAGATTATGCCGAAGCTAATTAAGGCAACTCTTCGATTGAGCCCCCTGATTCTTGTGTAACGGTTTTAGCCACCAGTAACAGAAATAAATAATTGCCTATCAGTTAGATTAAAAACAACTTAGTCGTGAGCTCGATCGAAGTAATTATAAGTTGTCAAATATAAATAATATTAGAGATTATGTTGCTCAGCTCTTTGAGGGCGGTAAGAATAAATTGAAAAATAATTGATATTTTTAGAATCGAGCAACCCGCCATTTCTGGCGGGTTCTCATGAAGATAGCACCGAAGTGGTATCTCCGACGTTGGAGTTTCACTCCGATGTCTTTATTCTAGCATATATTGAAGAAAAACTCAATCCGAGTTCTAGTTGCATTTTATAGTGTTATACTCGACGTAAAGCGGAGTAGAGGCTTATGATATAATAAAAATATGGCTCATACTTTGTGTGCTAATAAACATAGTATGTGGAACGGCGATGGAAAAAGTTTGCGGTCGATGCTTATTCTGTTGAACTTATTAAAAATATCAGAAGAAAACCCTGATAAGAAATTTGGCGATAAAGATAACGACTATTCCTATTGGTTGATATTTATGATTCTTGCCCAGAAAAAGAACCGGATATATGGCGATGCACGAAAATGTCTGCAGTCTCAGTGATTTTCTTTTCTGATAATGAATATGGAATAGAAAAATGCTATGGTTATGTAAAGTTGATGAAACGGAAAATTTGCCAGATAAAACGTTATATTCAAAATGGGAGGAGTATTTTTGTTGAAAATAACGACGCCTTCGAAGAGCATCATGAGAATCTAAAAATCAAGGTCTAACGCCATACGAATCATTTGAGAGATTCCATAAGGAATCAGATAAGTTAAACTTCGCATATGTAAGTGACGATAAGCTGAAAATTGTTGTAACAGATAATAGTTATAATCCAATTCGCCTTTATAAATTAAAATGGAAGACAGAATAAAGCGTTGATGTTCGAGTTGCAGTCAGTATGGGGGAAGATGCATTGATGAATATGCTTATAAGGTCGCCAATAATCTTTGATATTGATTTTTAGATATCGGTAGTGTATTATTGACTACAGCGCCTTGGTTCGATTCGTTCCCGCCAAGGTTTTTGATTTAAGATAATTTTATGTGATATAGTGAAAATATCGAAGTTCTTGCACGGCGCCGAAGGTACCGCATCGCAGGAGCTTTTTGCATAAAATAACGATCGTGATACATATAAAAACACAAAGTCAGTTCTCTAGATAGTTTCGGTTAACCGTTTCTGTATATTTTCAACAATTCATTCGTGAGATAGCCGAAAGCGTGTGAGTGGTATAATCATAACAGAATACCAGAAAGGAATAACTTTTGGCGGAAAACGCTCCACGAGTTAATGGTGAAAAACGATGAATATGGCTACACAACCCAACAGCCCGTGATCGAACTGCTAATAAAACCCTCAATCGTGAACCGACCATATATCAGAAAAGAAACCATCAATACCGTCGTCGATCGTGATGGAAATGATAGCATGAGGATGGAAGAAATGCCACTGGAAAATCAGGAAGAGCAAATTGAGAGTGAAAGAGTTGGTCGTGTTAAAATTAATGACGAAATGCAGGCTAGAATGAAGGGTGTACTGGGCTGATAAACGAGCAAATGAGCAAAAACAACGAAGAACAAGAACGAGTTCGAAAAAGAAAAGGCGATGGCTGAAGCCGAGCATCAAAAGGATTCTGCAAGAACAAAGAGAAAAGTTCAAAATGTATATCATCGAAATACTGAAAATGAACTTAATGAAGAGCAAGATAATGAAATGAAATGGAGATGTAGAATATGAAAACATTTCGATTATCTTCAAATGAAATTAAAATTTTAACGGATATGAAGGGTGGCTAGGCCAGCATCAGATAGAATTACTGTGATGGGCAAAAGTTATTACGCTACGAGAAGACTCAGATAAGAATTTTTCAAAATGATAGTGATGAGATTTTCGTGTGGGATGAAAGAGAGAGATCTGAATAATCCTAACAATTTTGACGTATTTGAAATAAGCACTCATCTGTAATTACGATCCGAATATTCTAGATATTTTAGATTGGGGAAAATTGGGTGAGTCTATATCAGAGATGAAATACATTTAAATTAGATTTTAATCTCAGTCCCCCTGACGATGTGAAACCAATGAAGAAAAATCTATAGACTAGAAATACCGAAGAAAGGGTAGAAATAGATCATAGGATAGAAAACTATTAGATATCCCGAAATAGCGATTTAATAGAAACAACATTGGCAAATATATTGTGGTATAGTTGTTTTTGCAAAAATAAGAATATGTTATATTGACAATTTTAAGCATATGTTCTATAATAGGAGTTATATCGCTTGAGAAAAGGCCTAGCCGATCTGAAAGCTTTATATGAAAGAACAATCAGAAATGAAAAGTTCTAGTACCTTCAAAACGTAGGAGTACTGATCTTTGACCAAAGTGGGATATTTGCGCAAGAAATCTCGCGTAGCTACCCCACTTTGCGAAAAGAGAGCTTTTGGTTGGGGTTGTTCCGGGATGGTCCCGAACAAAATTTGATTTTGCTAGGCAAAAGCCCGGAAAGGAGTCCATATGAATATAATTAATTTGACGCCCCACACCGTAAACATCTGCACTGAGGATGGAGATATCGAGTGCTCGTTCAAATCTGAAGGTGTCGCTCGCGCAAAGCCAGGTGGCAAAAATTTTCGGTGACGTCACCGGAATCGAGTTGTCGAGATGCGTTTCGGCCTCACTGTCGATCTTCCTGACCCTGAGGCAGGTACCGTACTTATTGTATCTGCGATCACCGTAAGTGCTGCTAAGGCGGAAGGTCGTTCTACTGATGACCCAGCGCTTAACAGCGGATACCGCTCCGGTGACAAGCGATGGGCTGCAGACGTCGGCTGCAGGCGCTTCTGCCCGCGTGGCGCGGGACCATCCCCCTACCTACAAAGACAGCTTTATAACGCCGAAATCAGGTTTCCATTTTTATCTTAAAGCATATGCTATGGTCATGGGAATATGAAAGCACCCCAATGTGGCAAAAATGAATCCGCGAAAAAGACTCGGATTATGATGCCGATTGAGGAAGCTAAAGTTAAAAGAAAGGGCAAGTAGCTAACAATCCAAATCTTAGTGAAGCATCACCTAAGGAGAATCCAGAATATTCCGACGAATATGAGGAATCTGATGACTATGATAACGAAGACGACTACGACGACTAAGGACGATTACGACAGTGAGGGATGATGGTCAGAATCATGATGAGGATGCTTATGGTGATTATGATGACGGCTAAGGATAACTTGGTGATGGCGAAGATCTTTGATGATTGCGGTCATGGCGAGGATGTGTATGGGTGATTGTGACGACGATTGCGATGTGACTATGTACGATGATGATGATTGGCTAATAGCTACTATAATGGCGGACAACGAGCGCTCAGGGAGGTGGTATAGAAGACTGAATTAAAAATTCGAGAACACCTCTACCGGAAAATATCTTAGATATGATTTTATCGAGAAGTTACCTAGTGGTATTGCTATACGGGTGGTGCGCAAGGAGTGGTAGCACGCGAGATTTTGACTGCGTAGCAAGAGCCAACTAGAGCATCGATCTGTGGAAATTACTGATAATGAAAGACGAAAGCACAGTCGACCCAGAGCTCGGATGAATTAGCACAAACTTATATGCCAGATGATTATAGCACTGGGCTGCATGGAATCGGACTAGACACCTTTAGAAGATTATTTCTCTACACGCGCTTTCACTCATTAATGAATGCCTTATTAAGGACGGTAAGCTCCTGCGTGAGTGAGCATGGAAAATGATTTTCAAGGAAAAATATTATCAGACCAACTTATTATGAAGCCCCATATGACGGAGATAAACTGTCGGGACGGCTTTGAAAGCGATACTGATGCAGACCGTGATATCGCAACTTTCTGAATCCATACCGTTACTTGAGGATGTTCATGTGAATTTTCAATATATTGGCGATTTGATGACGGGCAGTATTTTTCAATAAGGCGATGAGTCGCAGGTAGAAACAGCGGTAAAATCACAGGAGAATCTGCTGAATGGGGTAGTAGTACACCAGAATTTGCTGGTAGGCCTATGGCGCTTGCGAAGTTGATTTACTTAACTAATGGCATGGCCACTTTCTCAAATTTTAGACCATCTACAGATGAAAGATTTCTAGAACCAGAAGCAGGTCCGGACATGAGCGGATTTTTGTCAAAAGCTGGCGCAAGAATACCATTCGTCCGATCCAGCACAGCCTGGAGCTTTCTACAGATGAGTAAGGATAGCGCCTGTGATTACAGTAATGATAGATAATGATGGTGATAATAACGGTGAGCCAGTTTCGAGATTATACAGAAAGATTACGATGAGATTAATTCGAGTGCGGATAATAGCGACATAGTGACAAGTTCTGTAATTTTAAATTTGCAAATAAAAATAGAGTTCTTCGAACTAGATATCTCATGGAGCACGCTCGCTTTTCCGCGGCTACTCCATTCGCCCAGAAATACAAAACAAACCCATGGCGGATTGCACGCCTGCGTACCGTGCTGCATGGCAGGCGTTCGATTCAATGAAGAAAAGAGTCGTTGACGTCTGACTTTTGATTTATAAATCCTAAAATCATAGAACAAATTCTAAATTTTAAGCCTTAAAATAAAAATAAATAGAGTTCTTCGAACCAGATATTTCTCTCATGGAGCACGCCTGCTTTGGTGGTTACTGCATCTCGTCGAATAAAATAAACTGGGTGGTTTTATTTTGTTATTTTCTCCTGCATGGAGCCGCCTCGAGATTTGAACTCGAGACCCCTTCTCACCATGGAAGTGCTCTACCACTGAGCTATAAGTGCGCGTCATGTGGCGTAAACATGAATGGTGCTGGACGTAGGACTGAACCTCACGAAGGTGTGGACTCCGGAGAGATTTACAGTCTCTTGTCATTGCTGCTAGATTACTCCCAGCTTTTCAAATTCATCCACCAAGTTGAGCGTGAGCCAAGCTCCAGACAGATAGGAATATTATGACAAGGTAGGGCAGTGTGATTTTTCAACAGGTTTCTGGAAAGAAAAGGCATGGATTCATAGAGTCTAGAGGTGTAATGTGGGATAAGAGTTTGTTTTTGTGAGCCTGGATAAAAGGGAGCGCTTCTAAGCGCCCATTTTTGCGCAATATTTGCGCTTGGATTTTGCACTTTTAGATTTTGGAATTAGTGGCATTCAGGTTTGGCTCTTTGTTTGAAATTAGGTATGAGTCGTTTTAATTTGAGTTGTTTTCACTCTAATTTCAATCGAGCTTAGCTATTTTGGGACCGCCGTGGTGGTGATAGAAAGAAATAATTTTCATCCTCCGGAATTTCACCGATTGCGATCGGTCGAAATGCGCTGACGGAATCCACATCAAATCATAACAAGGTACGTGAGATTAGGCGTGTTTAGAGACTCCGTGAGGATCACTCGTCATTGCATAGTGTGCCCGGAGAAAGTCTTGCGTGACTACTTATTATCGAGCAGCAATCGTTTTCAGAGAGGAGTTAAATTTCTGCAGTATCATCATCGCCATGTCTCTCGAGTTGTTACGAGCGCCAGATATTGGTCAATCAATAACGCAAGAGAGCTACCGCTTTTGTCTGCATCGAAATTGGGAAACGACGAATCAACTCAGCCAGCCTAAAAGAAATCTTGATGCCAATAGGAGTGGTCCGCCATATTTTAGCAACGAATGCCAGCGGTTTTCGCTGAAAACCCATAGGTGCAGGGGTTCAGGACTCGAAGGTTGCATCGAAATTGTTTTCCATTTTGGTGAATGACGATGTCGCCCACGCCAATAGAGTGCGACCAATCGCGGTGCGGCTCAGGCGTTTAAAATCCCTTGCTGCGCTGCTGAACAACGGCTTTACGCATGGCAGTGATGCAGGTTGGTACACCAAAGCCAAAATTACTGTCGCTCAGCGCATAAACCCGTCACCACGTGCAAACGATCTAAAAGGCAGTTAAATGCACTCACCGAGGAATTTTGTACGCCGCAGATTTGATCTGCTTTGCCATTGGCTTTGCCATGACGCACCGTGTGAACCCCGAGTGGTAAGCAGAATTAGAGCCTTACGCAGTGAATAGCTGTAGTGCTGACTTGAATTGACTACCATAAAACGATAATCCACTGCCACGTTTTTGGTAGTTCCGGAAAACCCTAAAATTGCAATTGTTTGATAAAAATGTACTCACTGTCCCCTTTTTCTTTGTAAACATGCAACATCAAACATACAGGATATATTACCACATTTTTAATGGTTATGTCAAATCTGTCGTAATAGCTCAGGACCTTTGCAACAAAAGATTGCATAAAAAATAAGGTAGCTCTTAAACTTATTTCTAGGGATCCAACTATAAATAAGAAAGGACTACCTTATGGCATATTATAGAGTAAAGATGTAGAAAAATCAAGAGGCAATGCAATGCAAGAAGTGATTTTAGAAAAAAGAAGTATTGCGCAAGTTGCCAGAAGATTCGGTAAAAATAGGTCCACTATCTATCGTTGGATAAAAAAGTGGAGGATGCAACAAAATGTATTGTTGGAAAACCCTGGTAGGCCATCCAGGACGCTTGGAAGAGTCTTTCGCTGGCAATCTGTGAAGTGGAATATTCCCACACTCAGTTCAGCCCCTAAAACCCATCCAAACGCCTTAAAATGCGGATATAATATCTGCCATCCTCCGAATAAGACAACACAGATATGAATGTGCTGAAATTATTCATTATAAATTAGCAAAAGAAGGAATAAATATTAGTCTCTCTTCTATTAAAAGGGTGATTAAACGAAATGAACTCTGGCGCAAAAAGCGGAGATATCGCTGGAATGAGAAGCGTCCACTTCCCACTGCGCCAGGAGAGCTAATCCAAACAGATACTGTTCATTATGTGAATTCATTAAACCATTCTAAAATGTATATCTATACAGTTATAGATCTTTTATACGCGCATGGCATATGCTAAAATCTCCCCAAATCTAAGTGAGAAAGGTGCTGCAGAAACGATTTTTGAAGCTCAAAAATTCATGCGTTTTCCGTTCAAGATGGTACAAAGTGATAACGGCGCAGAATTTCAAAATCACTTTCAGGGTAGACTGAATAGCAAAGGAATTAAAACTAGACATTCTAGAGTACGTCATCCAAATGATGATGCACACATAGAGAGATTTAATAGAACCTTAAGAAAGGAATGTATCGGGCAATATAACCCTAACAAGAACATAAACTTTATTGATCACAAGCTTAATCGTTTTATTAGATACTATAACTATGATAGAATCCACTTAGGAATAGGATTAAAAACTCCTTATGAAGTGTTGCAAAGGTAAAGCTGAACCTTATACCGTCTAGTCGTGGGTTAGCTCAGAGAATCTTTGCACATATAACAAGTGATACCAATAAAAGAATAGGTAGATATTATTAAATATGCTAATATTGACAATATAGAATATAGTTAACTAGGTTACACACACACACACTACGCACATTGAAGGAGAGGATAGATGGATGACTCGATGGATGTGCACTACAATCACTACAATAGCTGACACTCGTCTTATCCTGCAGGTGGGTTCTATGTGAGGATGATTTTATGCCTCTGCGGTTTTCTGGACTGAAACTACCGAGGAAGGCCAGAGTGAGTCACACAAGCGTTAGTCGATCAAAGAGAAACGCGTGATTACGAAGATGTCAAAAAGCGAAGATTCTACCAATGCAAAGTAAATCGGACCGAGAAGGATGCGCTAAGCAATCTGACGTATTAAAGGCCGTGACGGGCAGCCAGAAATGGATTATTGCTTAGCCCTCACTCTAAAGGACCCTGACCCAAATAGATCGCGCCCAGGAACATCTCGGAAATGCGTTTTGTTTCTGAATCTAATATCGAGAGAGTGGAAGCCCTGAGAGAGACCAGCTCGAGGTCACAGCCTGATCAGATTACATCTCAGGTTTACGACACATCCCGGCTTCATATCATCGAGTGTGGTACCGATGTTCTGACGGTGGACAGAGTGCTTAACCTTAATCGCGATGGTTTGTTCGGGATATCGATGCCAATGTTATGCGTAAGTCGCAATTAATCTCCAAAAAGAAAGAGCCTGCAGGAGATGCGGGGCTTTTTGAATAGAGAAAATACTTATTATGAGAAGTGTAATTATAAGTTTATATTTGAAACAAAGTACAAACATAAAAGTAATAACTCAATAATGGAGCTACCTAAGAGCTAGAAAGATAAATAGTATATGATGAGTGTAATGTAGATTGATAGAGCTCAATAGTACAGAATTAGGGGTGGACATGGGATTATAAAACCACTTTATAATATGAATAAGAAAGATGAGGACTAATACTGTGACAGATGAAGTTACACGTGATAATGTATTATTGGTGAGGATTATGGAAATATCTTTCTTGATGATTTTGTAAGATTGTGGCCAGAGAGAAGCATCTCGGGGAGTTATACACCTTTTCTCGACCCGGTGATATTTTGGTTTTCTTTAAAGAGCGGATCCAGTCACACAAGATTACCTGGGAGGTAAGAGAAAAGCAATGAGACTCAGAGCAGACTTTTATGCGTGAAAGTCCTTGAAGAAACTGGCTATATGATAAAGAATATGCTGCATAGATTGGAGTAACGACCTAAAAGATCCAGACGCAAACTTCGCATATATTTATAGCGAGTCATATGGAGAGGCGCAAGAAATTCACTTTGATGAGGATGAAATTAAATCTCGATGCCAAATGTTTAAAGATGAACCTGATGAATGTCTTTATACTTACGAAAAGTTTATCATTGAACATAAAGGTGATTCACATTGGAAAGTTCGTTGATTCAGAGTTATTTTACTCAAAGAGATTGTAAAATTTTGGAATACGTACTGAATGACCACAAATCTAGTAGCGTAAGTGAAATAGTTTTCTGTGTAAAATATTCTATTTTATGCTCTTTCGTGAAATCAGGCCTTTTGCATAGAGCTTGTATTGGTCGGTACTTCCCTGGTTCTTGATGATGATATTGATGAGTGCAGTGTGAGATTTTGTTGGTCAGTTTTGGTGTCACGAACCATGGCCGAAATCGAAAATCTTATCACCGATTACCATAAATGACACGCCGCATGCTCGTCCTAGGGTTACCAGGGAAGTAATGAAATCTTCATGAGGGTTTTATTATCCTTGGCTACAAACTTCGGAAAGGATGAGATATTAACTATATCTTTGGTTTCTGAAAGCTGGTAGTTTGGAAATGAGATTCGGCGAGAGCTTTACAATGTGGGCAACTTCGTCACCCCCAGAAATATGAAATATTTGATTTGTTACTACTTCAGCATCGATGTCGGATTCGTGATTAAAAGAGCGGAATTCAGCGTTCCTTGTGATTGTTTTGAAGTTGATTGATTGGTATTTTCGGTTTGAGTGGATTCGATTGATTCGACTGAGGCTAGATTCGGCTGGCTTTGTCTGAGGAGTTTTTATTCCCTTAAGCGGCAAGGACAATGCAGCAACGGTTGAAAGGATTTGCAAGAATAGCAAGAACGATTAAAGAGGCGAGAGCTGGGCGCGTTTTTCGTTAGCGGACTGAGTATTTTAGGGATGTAGAATCTCCATGGATTTATTATAACTTTTGGTGGAAAAATGTAAAAATTTTATTGATTTTGATAACGTTTATGGTAAGATAGAATTTGAGCGTTTTTCAAAACAACTCTTTTAAAAGATTTTCTAGGAATTTTTCGGATGTTACGCATTTCTGTTTTGTTTGTGCTAATATAGATTCAAGGATGCCATTATTGAATAGAATTTTTGGGAGAGATTTATGATAAGTGTGATTTTTGGCGGTCCGAGAGGGTCTTCTATCGCGTGGCTTGACTAACAAAAATGGCACCCTTTGTGAAGCAAGCGTGTCTGACGATGCGTCAAGATCGGGAGTTTCTCTCTCATTAGAAAAGTGAGATTTTGTATGGTAATTCATGATTTGTGCTCCAGAAAAATCAAAAGTGATGCTTCTGAGTTCACGATGTTGGCTTCAAAGCGAGTCGATGCAGTGACTTTTGGTGGAGAATATTCTGAGAGAAACCACTGAATACCGAACTTATTATACCGGATTTGTCAGGACACGGTGTGAGGCGGCTGAGATGAGATATATGGGAGTGCGGTGGAAGAGGCGCGATACTGACGCAATATCTCTTAGAACGTGGACGAGGTGAAGGACTGGATGGTTTGCGAGCATCACTAGGCTGGTGGTGTTGTTTTGACGTTGAATCGACCCCAAAAATTAAATTTAGGCTGCTATTTTCGGGAGTGAGTTTTTATGAAAAGTAGAAATTGCGACAGGATTTTTGATTGACGAAAATAATGCTGAGCGAAGCAGAAAGAAGGACTGAAGAAATCAAAAAGTCGCGGTAGGATGAAAATGTCTAGAAATGTTTGAAGTCAAGCTGGCGGAGGTGGTGGCAGAGAGATTTTTAAAAATGGACCCTCTGAGTACATATATATTTGTATACAAGGACACCATCGAAATGTGAGACTCACCGAAAATGGATTGCTGAAACACAAAAAGTCTTGCACGTATTTTCTTATGGTAGATTCAGATTTGAGATTAGCGAGGAGAAAATCTGAAAATGTATCTAGATGCAAAATTAGTGGGTGGATGCTGCTGGTCATGACGGAGAATGGGGAGGAGATGCGGAAGGGTGCTGCGAGGAGAGTGATGGGGTGGATTAAGAGCAGCGTGGCGCTGAGGCTACGCGTGGCCACTCCGTTGAGCTTAACATAAAGAAGTCAAGGCAGCTTCTTTATATTTCTACCACTCAAAGTAAAGATAAATATATTCTCTTTACTCGACGTCTCAATTCACTAGAACACAAAAGGCATGAGCGCTTTCTTTTTGTTCTTTCTCCTCATGGAGCCGCATGTGCAGACACTCACTCACTTCTTCAAATTCTTTGAAAAGGTAAACTTTTCACGATTTTTCATCGTGGAGTCAGCGTGTCGCTCTGGGTCACGACCCACCTGCGCATGGGATAGCGGCTGCTCTGCCAGCTGAGTTAACGCGGCGATTTGGAAACTCATATGTACCTTCTTATTTTAGCATGGAGTTTAAGTTCTTCACAGCGGCGAGATGGATGAAAATACACAGATCGAATTGATTATTTACGAAAAAGAGATAAGCTATCACGCGGATTTCTTTAGGAATATGCCTATTGAATCAGCATCTTGCGGCGACGAGTAGAGGTGCGGGCGGCTGCAGGACGAGAAACGGCAGCAGCACTAAGTTTGGCATCTCAGATAGTACGTTCAGTGCTGGTTTGGCTGGTCGATCCACTGTTTGGCGGGTGGTTTTGGCTGTCAGGTAAAATGCGAAATCGCTTCTGCGGCGCGTATGGTGGCGGCTAGTCTACCGTGCGTTTTAGCTTTCCTAGCGAGTTCCTCGTCTACTAATTCATCTTCGGCGACTTGTTGTCGATTCGGCGGTGACGATTTAGATTCTCGCGTCTTATATTCATAAATGCTATGATGTGGCGGAGGGTGGAAATTGGATGACCGAGAGCTTAGGCGGACCTGGGTGCTTCGACGGCGGCCTTGGTGGCCAGTTTTTTCTCGGATTTAGCGAGTGATAAAACGAGCTGGCACACCTTCAAGCT
>BNJV01000974.1_pt1 | contig 61202 bp, 72 predicted proteins | sample 8540591 | NCBI WGS metagenome assembly BNJV01 (sample SAMD00202457, study PRJDB9452) | human saliva metagenome | host: Homo sapiens | reverse complement strand
TATCAATATGATCTTGAATACAATATGCCAATCTCTTCTAGAACCATTGAATAATGAGCGTGCATGGACATTAATGTGCTTCCTAAAATTCATCCAATCTGCCTTAAATTAGTTTCAGCTAACTCATCTATAGAATCTCATTTTGATAGAATACTTGAGTAGCTGCTGAAATGCCTCTTTGTAATTTAACCTTCAGTTTACTTATACTGTGCATGTTATCAAATCTGTCTATAATATATCTATATATCTTTGGTGACAGATAGGCAAAACTGTTTTACCAATATTGATGTGAGAACAGAGTATTTGCAAACCCAATAGGTAATCATGGAATCTTTTTGTGATCGGTTGTCGAGCTGCTGTATAGATTCCACGATATTTGATATGGGCAGTGGTTGTAGGTACTCTGCTTCTTTTTGCAATAGTACTGGTGTAAGTCCTGTTTCATGCAAACTATGCATACTTTCTTGTTTATACCAGATAATATTTCAATAGATCTTTTCTGTTTCAAAACTCGCCTTCATATGGTAGTATCCAAACAATGAATTTATTTTGCAGCTCAACCTTACCCTTAGTGAAAGGATGATATGGCTTTACATCGTTTTGATTTTAAAGTTAAAACTCATGAAAGCCTGTATTTTAGGACTAATTGTTGTATACCCATCTTTAAAGTTACAAGTGACGACATGTTGTCAAGAATCTCCTTAGGTACGCCACCAGTATTTTTAAAAGATGCAATAAGGTCAATTACATCTCTCTTGTACGACTTGACTTGTAAACGAAGACTGGATATCTTGAATAACCTAACTAGTAGCTAAAACGTGAAACGTGAATATTTTTCCGAATTTGTTTTTATAGATATATCTTCTTTTCCAATCAACTTGAGCCTGTATTCCGGGTGACGTCATATCGTGGGAACCCTTTAGAGTTTTACTTGGTTTCAAACCTCTTTTAATACACTTATTGAAATTAGAGTATGTCCCAATGTAGAATCTATTTAGATATTAAATATTCTAAACAGATCGAGCATTGACTTTTAATTGCAAGTTTGATACTCTATTACCTTATATTTATCTAATTTACTAGTTTTTATACTATTTTTCAGGTTTTCCTTCATATCTTCATAGTATTTTTAATAGTTCTTTCGGTCCATTCGTCATAACCTTGCAAGCTCTGAAAAATTTGGTTTAATGTCGCTCACTTTTATCACTTTTTAGTTGAGTTATTAGTACTGTATTCATGTGCATTTACCTCCACGATACAGTATCATATTTTTCTTATTTGTACATTATTATATTCCACTAATTGTTCATTTTTATATTTTTACACTTTTACAATTATCTTAAAAATTTTTGTATAATAGGAATTGAAGTTAAATTAGATGCTAAAAAAATTTGTAATTAAGAAGGAGGGATTCGTCATGTTGGTATTCCAAATGCGTAATGTAGATAAAACATCTACTGTTTTGAAACAGACTAAAAACAGTGATTACGCAGATAAATAAATACGTTAGATTAATTCCTACCAGTGACTAATCTTATGACTTTTTTTAAACAGATAACTAAAATTACAAACAAATCGTTTAACTTCTGTATTTATTTATAGATGTAATCACTTCAGGAGTGATTACATGAACAAAAAAATATAAAATATTCTCAAAAACTTTTTAACGAGTGAAAAAGTACTCAACCAAATAATAAAAACAATTGAATTTAAAAAGAAACCGATACCGTTTACGAAATTGGAACAGGTAAAGGGCATTTAACGACGAAACTGGCTAAAAATAAGTAAACAGGTAACGTCTATTGAATTAGACAGTCATCTATTCAACTTATCGTCAGAAAAAAATTAAAACTGAACATTCGTGTCACTTTAATTCACCAAGATATTCTACAGTTTCAATTCCCTAACAAACAGAGGTATAAAATTGTTGGGAATATTCCTTACCATTTAAGCACACAAATTATTAAAAAAGTGGTTTTTGAAAGCCATGCGTCTGACATCTATCTGATTGTTGAAGAAGGATTCTACAAGCGTACCTTGGATATTCACCGAACACTAGGGTTGCTCTTGCACACTCAAGTCTCGATTCAGCAATTGCTTAAGCTGCCAGCGGAATGCTTTCATCCTAAACCAAAAGTAAACAGTGTCTTAATAAAACTTACCCGCCATACCACAGATGTTCCAGATAAATATTGGAAGCTATATACGTACTTTGTTTCAAAATGGGTCAATCGAGAATATCGTCAACTGTTTACTAAAAATCAGTTTCATCAAGCAATGAAACACGCCAAAGTAAACAATTTAAGTACCGTTACTTATGAGCAAGTATTGTCTATTTTTAATAGTTATCTATTATTTAACGGGAGGAAATAATTCTATGAGTCGCTTTTGTAAATTTGGAAAGTTACACGTTACTAAAGGGAATGTAGATAAATTATTAGGTATACTACTGACAGCTTCCAAGGAGCTAAAGAGGTCCCTAGCGCCTACGGGGAATTTGTATCGATAAGGAATAGATTTAAAAATTTCGCTGTTATTTTGTACAATAAGGATAAATTTGAATGGTACCATAAACGACCGTTTATGGTACCTTTTCATTTTCCTGCTTTTTCTAAATGTTTTTTAAGTAAATCAAGTACCAAAATCCGTTCCTTTTTCATAGTTCCTATATAGTTATACTTAATGAGTTATGGTACATTTAAATTATAAAAATTAAGGAGGTTTTTTATGATTTTTGGCTATGCTCGAGTGAGTACGGATGATCAAAATCTTAGTTTACAAATTGATGCACTTACTCATTATGGAATTGATAAATTATTTCAAGAAAAAGTAACTGGTGCGAAAAAAGACCGACCGCAATTAGAAGAAATGATCAACCTACTACGTGAAGGAGATTCTGTTGTCATTTACAAGTTAGATCGAATTTCACGATCAACTAAACATTTGATTGAACTTTCTGAATTATTTGAAGAACTTAGTGTCAATTTTATATCTATTCAAGATAACGTAGATACTTCAACGTCTATGGGAAGATTCTTTTTCCGAGTTATGGCTAGTTTAGCAGAACTGGAACGGGATATTATTATTGAACGAACTAACTCTGGTCTTAAGGCAGCCAGAGTCCGAGGAAAAAAAGGGGGCCGTCCAAGTAAAGGTAAGCTATCAATTGATTTAGCTTTAAAAATGTATGACAGCAAAGAGTATTCTATTCGTCAAATTCTTGATGCCTCTAAATTAAGCAAAACAACCTTTTACCGTTACCTCAATAAAAGGAATGCTTAAGATATGGCTATGAAAAGAATTTTAACTACTTCACAGCGTGAACAACTTCTTTCTGTAGACCACTTATCAGAAGAGGATTTTAAAGCGTATTTTAGTTTTTCTGATTATGATCTGGAGGTTATTAATCAACACCGTGGAAAGGTCAATAAACTAGGATTTGCGATACAACTTTGTTTGGCCCGGTATCCTGGGTGTTCTTTAAGTAATTGGCCGATTAAATCAACCAGACTAACTTCTTATGTGAGTCGACAGCTCCATCTTGATGCAATTGATTTAAATTCATATGATCATAGAAATACACGTGCAAAATCACTTCAACGAGATCTTAGAAGTATTCAACTATCATCGATTCGGTAGTGCTAATACACAAAAACAGTTAATAGAATATTTAATTGAACTAGCTTTAGAAAATGATGACTCTATCTATCTAATGAAAAAAACAATTGATTTCTTAACTCGAAAAAGAATTATTTTTCCATCTATAGCTACACTTGAAGACATTATAAGCCGCTGTCGAGATAAAGCAGAAAAACAACTTATTTTCAATATTACTCTGTTCATTAACAGATATACAAATTGAAAAACTAGAGAGTTTGTTTCAAATTTATGAAGAGACGAAAATAACTAAACTCGCTTGGCTAAAAGACATTCCAGGTAAGGCAAATCCAGAAAGCTTTATGAGTATTTGTAAAAAAGTGGAAGTGATTGCTTCCATGGGACTCGGGACAATTAATGTCTCCCATATTAATCGGAACAGGTTTCTTCAGCTAGCTAGACTAGGGGAAAATTATGATGCATATGACTTCTCCCGTTTTGAGCTTGAAAAAAGATACTCTTTACTTATTGCTTTTTTAGTCAATCATCATCAATATCTGATCGATCAACTGATTGAGATTAATGACCGCATTTTAGCAAGTATTAAACGCAAAGGGACACGTGATTCACAAGAACAGTTAAAAGAAAAAGGAAAATTGGCTACTAAAAAATTGGAACATTATGCTTCTTTTAATTGATGCTCTTCACTTTTGCAAAAAGATAATGATAGTAATCCTTTTGACGAAATTGAACGAATCATGCCTTGGGAAGATTTAGTACAAGATGGAGAAGAAGCTAAAAAAATTACAGGTAATAAAAAAATCATGGCTATTTAGAAATGGTTCGAAATAAAGCTAATTACCTCCGAAGATACACGCCAATGTTATTGAGGACCCTTTCGTTCAAAGCAACTCCGGCAGCAAATCCAGTCCTCATGGCCCTAACTCAACTAACTGATTTACACAATAGTGGTAAAAGAAAAATACCGGCAGATACTTCTACTGATTTTGTGAGTAAAAAATGGAAAAGCCTTGTTCGGCCAGAAGAGGGGAAAATAGATCGGTCTTACTATGAGTTAGTAGCTTTCACCGAGCTAAAGAACAATATTCGATCAGGAGATATTTCAGTTGAAGGAAGTATGATCCATCGAAATATTGATGATTACTTAGTTGATTTATCTGCTTGTATTGATTCAGAAACTATTCCAGACACGTTTGAGGACTATTTAAAGGATCGGGAAATAATTTTAGATTTACAGCTTCAATTTTATTCGACAGTTGATAAGAGAATTTCAAGAGCAAACCTTAAAAAGTTGGAAAAAGTTACACCTAGCGAAGCAGAAATATATAGAAAAAAACTTTATTCAATAATTCCTAAGATAAGGCTTAGTGATCTTTTAATTGAGGTGGACAGTTGGACCAACTTTTCACAAGAATTTAGTCATGATTCTACAGGGAAACCGCCGAGTGAACAAGAAAGAAAAATTATTTTTGCTGCTTTGCTGGGTTTAGGGATGAATATTGGTCTTGAAAAAATGGCCCAATCAACTCCTGGAATTTCTTATTCTCAGTTAGCCAATGCCAAACAATGGCGCTTTTATAAAGAAGCTCTGACTCGTGCTCAATCTGTTTTGGTTAATTATCAGTTAAAGCTTCCTGTTGCAGACTTTTGGGGTGAAGGAAAAACCACTGCTTCAGACGGAATGCGCGTCCCAGTGGGCGTCTCAGCTCTAAAATCCGATGTTAATCCACATTACAAAAGTATGGAAAAAGGAGCTACAATGATTCGATCAATAAATGATAGGCATACGACTCATCATATCGAGGTTGCTTCAACTAATACAAGGGAAGCTACTCATACCCTTGATGGCCTACTTTATCATGAAACAGATCTAGATATTGAGGAACATTTTACTGATACAAATGGGTATTCTGATCAGGTGTTTGGAATGACCGCATTACTAGGCTTTGATTTTTGAACCTCGCATCAGAAATATAAAAAAATCACAATTATTTTCTATCAAATCACCTTCCTACTACCCTAACTTATCAGAAGATATAAGCGGAAAAATCAATGTAAAAATTATTGAAGAAAACTATGATGAAATTAAACGAATCGCCTATTCGATTCAAACAGGAAAAGTATCTAGTTCTTTACTATTAGGAAAGCTAGGCTCATACGCACGTAAGAATAGAGTAGCTCTTGCACTGAGAGAACTAGGGTCGCATTGAAAAAGAGCATTTTTTTATGATAGATTATATTACAGATAGTGAGCTACGGCGAAGGATCACTCATGGACTAAATAAGACAGAAGCGATTAATGCTTTAGCTAGAGAACTATTTTTTGGGCGACGCGGAAAATTTATGGAGCGCGATATTCGCCGACAACTTCAAAGTGCTAGTGCGCTTAATGTGTTAATAAATGCAATAAGTATATGGAACGCCGTCTACTTACAAGCAGCTTATAATTATCTCGTCAAAATAGATCCCGAAGTAACTAAGTATATGAAGCATGTATCTCCTATTAATTGGGAGCATATCACTTTTCTTGGAGAGTATAAATTTGACTTGTTATCTATTCCTAAACACTTAAGAGAATTGAATATAAAAAATAAATAGGCCTTGAAACATTGGTTTAGTGGGAATTTGTACCCCTTATCGATACAAATTCCCACTAAGCGCTCGGGACCCCAGGTAAGAAAAATTCATCAACGGAAACATGAAGTAACGATACAAGGTCATAAAGAACTTGTATGCTGGGGTGTTGCCCTTTATTTTCAATATTAGTTAAGTACCGTGGGTCAATTTCAATCAATGCTCCCACTTGTTCACGAGTTAAACCTCGTTTCAATCGAGCTTCTTTAATGGCTAAACCAAAGGCTCTAAAATCATATTTATCTTCTTTTTTACGCATAGTAGACCACCTCTATACATTTTATTGTTCCTACTGAATTAAAAAAACAGGTATAGAAAAAAACGTGTTATATGGTTTATAGGTTTATATTTAATAAAAAAAGCACTACTAAACGCCAATAAAAAAACCGTTATATGGTAGTGCTATTTACGCTGTTAAAATATTGTATATTACTTCCAAATGGCGGTTTGTTGGAGGTCAACGTCGCCATGAAGTACATCATATACAATAAATTTCCTTACATTGGGTTCTTGTCAAAAAAAGTCGTCTATCTGCAATAGATAAGTACGTCCACCAATGTGGTTTTATAAATCATATAGATAGAATAACAGAAGCATGTAAACAGAGAAATAAATCTGTTTATATGCTTTTTTGGCTATTCAGAACTTTTTTACAAAGTTTATTTATCAGTAATGCAACAAATCCCCCTTTCACATTGGGACTAAGAGTGAAAGGAGATAAACGAGCAAGGCTCACTTCCTTTCCTAGACAGAAAGGGGGTGAGAAACATGAAACCATCTTCTTTTCAGACCACAATAGAAAATCAGTTTGACTATATCTGTAAACGTGCTATGGAAGACGAGCGAAAGAATTATATGCTTTATCTTTCAAGGATTGCAAAGCGTGAGGTGTCCTTTTCGGATGTTGGCGATTATCTTGTTAGCCAGTTTGCGACAACAGATAACTATTCAACTGACTTTCAGATTTTTACACTCAATGGGTTATCAGTAGGCGTTGAAAATGATTTGTTGAGTGAAGCATTACGTGAGTTGCCAGACAAGAAACGTGAAATTCTACTGCTGTTTTACTTTATGGACATGAGCGATTCAGAAATTGCAGACCTGTTGAAATTGAACCGTTCTACTGTCTATCGGCATAGAACCAGTGGACTAGCCTTAATTAAAAAGTTTATGGAGGAATTTGAAGAATGAAAACACAATATCCTATGATTCCCTTTCCTCTCATTGTAAAGGCAACAGATGGCGATACCGAAGCGATTAACCAGATTCTACATCATTACAGAGGGTACATAACGAAGCGTTCCCTACGACTTATGAAAGATGAATATGGCAATCAAAGTATGGTCGTTGATGAAGTCTTACGTGGAAGAATGGAAACCAGACTGATTACAAAGATTTTGTCATTTGAAATTAAGTAATATCCTCTCTCCTTTCGTGGAAGCGTGCTAAACCATTCCACGCTTCCCGAACAGGGAGGTTTGTTATTCCACCAAAGCATATTGAGCTTTCAATGTGTTTTGATAGGCTAACGAGCCATTGTTCTTTGAAAACTGAATAAAAAGTAATCGAATACGTTTCGATAAGAAAAAGAGCCAACGGAACTAACCGCCATGACCTATCTTATAAAGATAGCGAGCGATTCATGTTAGTGATCCGAGAAGCAATCTTTAGCAGGATTGCCTGCAACGACATTCTTATCGTGATAATGATACTCCCATACAGTCAATAGTCCGAGCGTGATAAAACCGTCGCAGGCAATGAGTATGGCTACATGAGAACCATGCAGGGGTGGAACTCCCGTGAGCTTTTGCTAAAGCTGTTCGATTGCTGGTAAAACAACTTTTATGAAATCCAAATAAGTGATTTGGAAAGGAGGATTTTATGAAGCAGACTGACATTCCTATTTGGGAACGTTATACCCTAACCATTGAAGAAGCGTCAAAATATTTTCGTATTGGCGAAAACAAGCTACGACGCTTGGCAGAGGAAAAATAAAAAAATGCAAATTGGCTGATTATGAATGGCAATCGTATTCAGATTAAACGAAAACAATTTGAAAAAAATTATAGATACATTGGACGCAATCTAGCGTCGCCAAAGGGTCTTGTATATGATAAAAATAGTATTAAGTCGTATCAAGGCTCTTTCCATAAAGGAAAGGAGCAAATGCCATGTCAGAAAAAAGACGTGACAATAAAGGTCGAATCTTAAAGACTGGAGAGAGCCAACGAAAAGACGGAAGATACTTATACAAATATATAGATTCATTTGGAGAACCGCAATTTGTTTACTCGTGGAAACTTGTGGCTACAGACCGAGTACCAGCAGGAAAGCGTGATTGTATCTCACTTAGAGAGAAAATCGCAGAGTTACAGAAAGACATTCATGATGGTATTGATGTTGTAGGAAAGAAAATGACACTCTGCCAGCTTTACGCAAAAACAGAACGCTCAAAAGACCAAAGGTTAGAAAAAACACTGAAACTGGACGCAAATATCTTATGGATATTTTGAAGAAAGACAAGTTAGGTGTAAGAAGTATTGACAGTATTAAGCCATCAGACGCTAAAGAATGGGCTATTAGAATGAGTGAAAATGGTTATGCTTATCAAACCATCAATAACTACAAACGTTCTTTAAAGGCTTCATTCTATATTGCTATACAAGATGATTGTGTTCGGAAGAATCCATTTGACTTTCAACTGAAAGCAGTTCTTGATGATGATACTGTCCCTAAGACCGTACTAACAGAAGAACAGGAAGAAAAACTGTTAGCCTTTGCAAAAGCTGATAAAACCTACAGCAAAAATTATGATGAAATTCTGATACTCTTAAAAACAGGTCTTCGTATTTCAGAGTTTGGTGGTTTGACACTTCCAGATTTAGATTTTGAGAATCGTCTTGTCAATATAGACCATCAGCTATTGAGAGATACTGAAATTGGGTACTACATTGAAACACCAAAGACCAAAAGTGGCGAACGTCAAGTTCCTATGGTTGAAGAAGCCTATCAAGCATTTAAGCGAGTGTTAGCGAATCGAAAGAATGATAAGCGTGTTGAGATTGATGGATATAGTGATTTCCTCTTTCTTAATAGAAAGAACTATCCAAAAGTGGCAAGTGATTACAACGGCATGATGAAAGGTCTTGTTAAGAAATACAATAAGTATAACGAGGATAAATTGCCACACATCACTCCACATAGTTTGCGACATACATTCTGTACCAACTATGCAAATGCAGGAATGAATCCAAAGGCATTACAGTACATTATGGGACATGCTAATATAGCCATGACGCTGAACTATTACGCACATGCAACATTCGATTCTGCAATGGCAGAAATGAAACGCTTGAATAAAGAGAAGCAACAGGAGCGTCTTGTTGCTTAGTAGTACAAATGAATTTACTACTTATTTACCACTTCTGACAGCTAAGACATGAGGAAATATGCAAAGAAACGTGAAGTATCTTCCTACAGTAAAAATACTCGAAAGCACATAGAATAAGGCTTTACGAGCATTTAAGAAAATATAAAAAGATAATTAGAAATTTATACTTTGTTTATTGCAAAAAGTTTATAATAGTTTCTATGAAGATTATTAAATGACTAAAGGAACTAGGAAAAAAATATTATTAACGCATTTTTGAGACTGGCTTTTAAATTTCCAAATCAATCGCTTTTTCGTTTCCTGAGATTGCAACTGAGGCATGTATCGCAAGATAAACAATTTATAAAAAGCATTTTAATAACCCAGAAGAATTAGAAATCATATCATTTAACATTACCTAAAGAAATGTTAAATGATATATTTGTGACCATGATTTTAGCAACTATACAAGAACTACTATCTACATATTTTGAATTTCATCTAATATTCTTTCAAAAATCCCCTAAAGGAGAGGTATCTAAAATGTTCATTCAATATCTTATTAATCAATCTAAAAAACCTAGTGGTATTGTAGGCCAGGTGATTGCGAAAATTTGGACTTCCTATTTTTAAAAAAAGCTTAGCTTTTGGACAATAAAACAAACTACAATTATAGATAATAGTCGAGTTTTAGAAATCGGCTATGGAGGTGGCAGCACCATCAAAAAATCTCCTTGCTTTTGAATAAGCATCTTGAAATTCATGGCATTGACATTTCTAAGGAATCTTATCAAGTTGCAAAACGAATTAATTCAGATGCTATACAAAATGGTGATGTTCATCTTAGGATTGGAAATGTAGACGCGCTACCTTATCAAAATGACTACTTTGACCTTGTATTTGCCATTCAAACACATATTTTCTGGGATGATTTAAAAAGGCTTTCTGGAGATCTATCGGGTCATGTCTAGCCACTCCACTTTAATTATTGCTTGCGAAAAAAAGAAAAATAAATTATCATATGCTAGAATATACTGCAACTCATGCGTTGGATAATATTTTAAAAATGTTGGCTTTTGCAAAAAATTGAAGTGAGGCAGAATCAAAATTGGGTTTTATACATTGTGTATAAAGCTATCAGCGTTGATGCTGATTAATTTATCGTTATTTAATAGAGATATTTTCTTCCATTTGTCAAGTCTATCAAGGCTTTAAGTAAAGAAAGAGATAAGACAGTAGCTATTCTGGCTCTCTGTCAACTGTAGCGGGTGACGAAAAGCTAACATCTAGATAGGTACTGATAGGGAGCCCACTGAGAAAGTCATCAATCGATGGCTTCTTTTATTATACTAAACTCGAGGTGATTATACGCTTGATAATCTGTCAGCTTGATTGGGATATGGGAATTATCATACGCTATGCCTTCAAGTCTGTGGCATAAAAAGAAGCAAAGAAAAAAATCTACAGCTCTCCTCTTAAAAAAAGGAGGATTTGTATCTGTCAACTTGATTGGGATGTGGGAATTATCATACGCTGTGCCTTCAAGTCTGTGGAAGCTTTGCAGTGACGAACGGAAAAACTTGCGGATCAATCATAGTAGTTGTACGGAAAAGCAACCACTGCGAAATAGAGCCACAAGGCAATTGATTGCCCTGTGGCTCTTTGAGGCTTGCTAGGATTGAGACCTAGGCTCAATCCGGTGCCCGACTAACTACTATAATTGAAATATCCGCAAGGATTTTTGACGTTCGTCACAAAAGCAAAGCTTTCCCTAGTCCACAGACTTGAGGGCTTCTAGCATATCGATGCGTTGGAGGAGATGGTTCACCATATACCCTAGCGCAACCAAGATGACAATCACAATCACACATGGCAACACATATACAAACCATCCGACAGCGGGATTGAACATGACAAACCCCGGTGCCACCGTCTCAATAATCACCCTATGCAGCACTCGCCCAAACAAAATCCCAACACCCATCCCGATCACTGATAATAAAATCGTTTCGCGGTAAATATACATCGTCACTCTTTGTTTAGGAATCCGAGCACCTTAATCGTTGAGAGCTCGCGGATTCGTTCCGCAACGTTGATATTAGTTAAGTTATAGAGGATAACGACCGCTAGTAAAATCGACACGGCTGTCAAAATCATCATCACACGACTCAACGAACCAACAATTGTTTCGATGCGACTCACCATGGACGTGTTTTGCACGACGGCTTTCACACCGCCTAGGGCCATTAAGTCCGCTGCGGCTTTTTGAACGCTTTCAGCATCTTTATCTTTAAACTGTACGAAAATCGCATTGTCTTTTGGCACCTCTCCATAAGCCTTGGCGTACACTTCTGGTGACATTACGACGAAGTGTCCAGCGTACATTTCCACGATACCCCCGACCGTTAACGTCACATCCACACCGTCCTTATTCGGAAGCGTAAAGGTGTCGCCTACTTTCACGTTTAAGAGGGTGGCTAATTTCTCGGAAATCAACACGCCATCTGCAGGAAGCGTCACGGCTTTCTTCGTCTTCGCATCATTTAAATGAAGATACGGAGAAAGGTTCCCTTCTTTGCCAGCGAGCACCGTTACGGACTGCTCATCGTCCACCCCTGGCACTTCACGCGTCACCGATTCGCTATAGACGTCGCTATAGGAAGTCACGTTTGAAGAGGTTAAATAGTTGTGTAGCGCAGTTTCTTCGGAGGCTGTTAGCACGGTGTCTTTGGAAACAATCGCATCATACGTAATAATTTCCTTGAACTGGCGATCGGCAATCCCATCGAGAGACCCGAGAATTCCACGCCCTGCAAAGAGAAGCGCCACGCTCCCAGCCACCCCGAAAATCGTCATGAGCATGCGTTGTTTATAACGGAAAATATTACGAGCCGTTACCTTATGCGTGAAGCTGAGACGATTCCAGATGAACGGAATACGTTCGAGAAGAATCTTAGCCCCAGCCACGGGAGCTTTCGGCAAGAGAAGGGCCGAAGCTTGTTTCATGCAGTTCGCGGCGGGCAATCCATAATGGAGGCACCACACTACAAATGAGCGAGCAAACAATCGCAATCACGGCAATGAGTGGATGGAAATTCAACTGTATACTTGGCAATACCGTATCCTTCATCAAGGTCGCACCCAACGCACTTGGCAAGGCGTACGTTCCTAGTAAGATTCCAAGGACCGTGCCACTTACCCCTGCTGTAAAGCCATACACGGCAAATTTCTTCATCACGTCTTTGGTTTCATAGCCCAGAGCCTTCAACACCCCAGCATTGATCCGTTCTTCGTTTACAAAACGCGTCATCGTCGTTACCGTCACAAGTGCGGCCACGGCATAAAAGCACAATCGGGAAGAGGTTCCCCACCGACGTAATTCCTTCAGCTGTCGTCTTCATATTGAAGAACCCTTCGCTTCCAAGCATCGTCGAACGTGTGTAGACGGAGTATTTCGGCTTCGTGAGTTTTGAAACGTCCACTTCCGCCTTTTCGAGTTCAGATTCAGCCTTCTGGATATCCTTATTTCGGCTGTTTCTTTCTTCTCGTTGTAGGTTTCTTCGCTTTCTTTTAGCTGCGTTTTTGGCATCCGCGAGTTTGGCTTCACCGTCCGCCAATGTTTGCTTGGCTTCGGCTAGTTTGGCCTTCCCTTCTTCTAACGTTCCAGCGTTAGCTTCAAAAGGCCGCCACTCCTTCGCGGTATCGGTCGAGGCCATCCACGTACTGGCTGTAGCTAGCGTAATACTTCGCTAAACCTTGTCGATACGCTTCTTGCCCTGTGCGTAACTCCTGCTTCTTCGATGCGAGTTCCACTTCAGCGTTTGAAATCGCCGTTTGACCCACCGCAAGTTCTTGTTCTTTTTGAGTGAGCACTTGTTCTTTGGCATTCAGTGCCTGTTCTGTTTGAGCAAGCTGGGCTTCTCCTTGCATTAAAGCCGTCTCCATCGCTTGAAGACTCGCTTCAGTAATGCCTGCGCCGCAGCTGCATCAGGGTCACTGGCTAGAAGTGCCTTCCCTTGCGCTAAGGCTGTCTTTTTAGCTTCGAGGTCTGCCTTTCCTGCTTCTAGTTGCGCTTTTGCCTGCGCTAATTGCGTCTTTCCGGCTTCAAGCTGCTCCCGAGCGTTTGCGAGTTCTTCTTTCTTTGCAGCAAGTTGTTCTTCCGCTTGGGTTAATTTGGTACTGGCATCTGCTAACTGTTCTTTCTTTTCTGCTAAAGTCGCCACGGCTTGTTCGATTTGCACCCGAGCACTCTCGAGTTGCGCACGACTTGCCTCCAACTGATTCCACGCCGCATTCAGCTTCGCATCTCCTGAGGCAAGTGTTGCTTCGTTGCTGCGGACTTCTTGTTGCCCGTCAGCAAGCGTCTTTTTCGTTCTTTTCGATTTCGCTCTTGCCGTCTGCCAATTTCTTCTCGGCGTCCGAAAGTTGCGTTTTGGCATCGGTAATCTTTTTCTTTTCCTTCTGAAATCTTATCGTCGGCGTTCGTCTTCAACGTGTCTAAGCGCGCCGTTCCATTGTCGGCCAACTTTTCTTCGAGCGCCTGTTGCAACTCCGTCACTTTGTCCGAGTACTCACGGCTCGTTGTTTTCCATTTGCGCAAATCCGGATAACGAAGTCGCGCAATCGTATAAACTTCAGAATCGAACGCGTCTTTTGGCACGACGGCAAATCCACTAAGGTCCCCGCTCCCCGCACTCGATACCCCTTTAATCGTCTTTGAAAGGAGCTCGCTGGAGTTCACAAACCCCGTAATGGTAAATTCATGTCCCTTCAGTAAAGTATTACTTCCGGATTCATTCAATCGAATCGTATCGCCAATCTTGTACTGATCTGAGAGTGTTGAGGCAAGCGCCACTTCATTTGATTTTGTAGGAAACGCGCCACTTACCAACTCGAATGTCGAAATATCGGTCGTCTGTGAGAACACACGAATCGCACTAGGCGTATCGCTAATCACCGTATCGACAAAATAGCTAAACTCCACATCAGCGTTCTCTTGTAGTATCTCGACTTGGTCCTCTGCGCTTAAACCGTAGCCTGCCACCACGAATAAATCGGCAGCGTTGGCAGTTTCCATATAGCCATTCAAGGTATCTTCAATATCTGGGCCCGACACTTTCAGCCCGACCAAACTGAACGCCCCCAGCATCATGAGGAGCATGATTGAAAGGAAGCGCCCCTTCGACTGGCGAAGGGAGTTTCTTATATCCTTATTTAATGTCTTTTTAGTCACGATCCTCACCCCTTCTAATATTCAAGCGTTTGAATATCTTGTGGATTTGGATTGAGTTCAATAGCTTTCACGCGTGCATCATGCATATGAATCACACGGTCGGCAATCGGCGCCAGCGCTTGGTTATGCGTTACGATAATAACGGTTGCCCCTTGATTACGTGACATATCTTGTAAAAATCTGTAGCACTTGTTTCCCGGTATGGTAGTCGAGTGCTCCTGTTGGCTCATCACAAAGCAAGAGTTTTGGATTTTTGGCAACCGCACGTGCAATCGATACCCGTTGTTGTTCCCCACCTGATAATTGTGCTGGGAAATTATTGATACGATGTCCTAATCCAACAGACTTCAAGGCTTCCTCAGCATCTTGGGCGTCTTTTACAATCTCAGCCGCCAATTCTACATTTTCCTTTGCCGTTAAATTCGGTACTAGATTATAAAATTGGAAGACGAAACCGACATCATCTCTTCTATAGTAAGTGAGTTGTTTTTCATCAAAAGCGGAAATGTCCACGCCATCGACAAACACATGCCCGTCGTCATTGGTGTCCATGCCCCCTAAAATATTCAGAACCGTTGATTTCCCTGCACCACTGGCCCCTAAAATAATGACTAACTCTCCTTTTTCAATTTCAAAATTCACATCATTGTTCGCGATAATCTCTGTATCGCAGACACGATAACGTTTATAGCTATTCTTCATTTCGATATAAGCCATGTCTATCCCTCATTTCTCTCAACACGTTAAATGAACACCGTGTTGATTCTCTTTCGTATTTACTCTATACTAGCAGTAGTGAAAAAAACAATACACAATACTCAACAATGTGTTGATTTAAGAAAAGAGTTTAAACAATGACGACACAAAAACGGAAAACCACAACGAAAAACGATTTAAAAGAAGCGCTCACCCGATTACTGAGAGAAAAAGACTTCGAAACTATTAGCGTGAGCGATATCGCCAGAGAAGCAGGCGTGAATCGCGGAACCTTCTACCTACATTACGTCGATAAATTCGACATGGTGGACAAGCTCATTGACGAGATTTTACAAAACATCTTACTTCTATTAAAAGAAGGCAATCCAAAAAATAAAGAAGAGGCCCTCCCAGGAATCGTGAAAATCTTCGAGTATTTAAAAGAAGACTTCGACTTTATTCACGCGATGACCTTGAACCGATTCAACTACACCTCGAAACTCGTTCATGATTTCCTATTAGAGTTAACACGCCAAATTGGACCGATTAAGGAAAACATCGCGATGGTCTACCCGCTGCCAGAAGATTACGCGCAAGAAGTATTCATCTATAGCAACAGCGCGATTTTCTTCCACTGGATTCAAAAAGGTGGCGTGGAGAGCCCTGAAGAAATCGCAAAAATCTTTTTTAGAATGTCTGTATAAAGGAGAAAAACCATGCAAAAGACGATTATGAAAGACCCACTCTTCCTGAGCCAAAAATCAACGGCTGCCGACCCGAAAGCTGACGTACAAGTGGTCCGCGACTTGCAAGATACGCTTCGTGCGAATCGCGACCGCTGTGTAGGGATGGCGGCGAATATGATTGGCGTGAAGAAGAACATTATTATTGTAGCGATTGGCCCGATGGATTTGGTGATGTTAAACCCGCGTATTACGAAAAAGCAGGGGCCATACGAAACGGAAGAAGGCTGTCTGAGCCATACTGGCACGAAGAAGACGACGCGCTATCAAACGATTGAAGTAGCCTACACCGACCCGAGCGGCAAGAAGCATACGGGAACGTTCACCGACTTCACGGCGCAAGTCATCCAACATGAGATCGACCATTTAGATGGAGTGCTTATTTAAAATACGATTACTTCAATCCTTGCGGATTGTTTCATCATAGCTGTAATGGGGCAACGGCTTGAGCCTTATGTCTCAAGCTCTACCAAGCTTCAAACTGACTCTACGGGTTTCTCCCTAGAGTCAGTAATTCACATTGGTTGCTATCCCCCACTACTGCTACGATGAATCCGCAAGATTTCCGTAATCGTATTTTTATGGTGCTTCTAAATGGGCGAGGATATTGGCTTGTGCTGGGAAGCCGGGACGTACTCCTTGCGACGGTGGTGTAGTCATCTTCTTCGTTTCATATAGTAAGAAAAAGAAAAAAGAAAGAGAAAAGAGTTGACTCTGACGTAACGGTATAGGTTAAACTTTCTAGTGTTAGGAGTTGAGGTTATGTATTTAATCAAGCAAGTAAGTGAAATCAGTGGTGTATCGGTGCGCACTTTACATCACTATGACGAAATTGGATTGCTTTCCCCGAAGAAACAGGAAAATGGATATCGCTACTATAGCGACGAGGAGCTTTCCCAATTGCAGACGATTCTCTACTATAAATATTTGGGATTTTCGCTGAAAGAGATAAAATCCCTGATGAAGCAAAACGAGGATGATCTGTTGCCACACTTAAAACATCAATTGAATTTAATTCAGAAAGAAAAAGACCGTCTTCTAACATTAATCGACACATTAGAAAAGACGATTGCGTCTACAGAAAGGAAAATGACGATGACAACCGAAGAAAAATTCAAAGGGTTCACCTTCAAGGATAACGAAAAATATAAACAGGCTGCGACTGAAAAATACGGCGAAACAGTGATGAATGAGGCCGAAGAAAGACAAAAAGGCAAGGAAGAACTCATTGCAGACGGCTTCAATAAAATCTTCTTCGCATTCGCGGATAATATCGAAAAAGGACTACCAGCAACAGACGCTGTGAACGTGGACTTAGCAAAACAACTTCACCAACACATGTGCGCCTACGCATTCGACTGCTCGATCGATGTCTTCTCAAGCATCGGATTTGGCTACGCGAAAAACGAAGAGTTCAGAACGAACTTGGATAAATACGGCAAAGGTGTTGGACAATACGCTTGCGACGCGATTCAAGCCTATGTCGCACAGGAGAGAAAATAAGCAAAAGAGGAGTAAGACTACTGTCCTACTCCTCTATTTTTATCTCACAAATACCAGTTTTTCTGGTGTTGATAGGTCCGCATCAAAGGCAAATCCATCTTCTTTAAAAGCTTCCAACTGCTTGACGTCTGTTACTTGTTCGCGCATGGCAAAGCCTACTAACAACCCACGCCCTTTTTTCGACGTCGTAGAGTGTTGTTTCAACTTTCCTTCTTTACGCTCGTAAAACTCCACGTCCACCCAGTTGTAACGCGAGCGGTCTAATAATGTGCTGAACTCATCGCTCGCACAGTTCACCACCGTTTCACCTTCTTCGAACAACTCGGTCCACTCCGATTTCCAATAAGCCTTCAAGCTCTTTCCATCCACGCGCAATGGTCGTAACATATCCAAGCGGTACGGCTTCACATAAGCATCCGGCGCCACAGCCCCATATAACGCAGACAAGATGCGCACATGCTTGCTTCCATAGCCTAAGCTCTTGTTCCATCCCTCTACTTGCTTCAACCAGCGAAACGCCAATCCGTTGTAGAGTTCAATAGCAGGCGCAGCCTTCGCCACGTTCCACTCTTCGATAAACGCTTTGTTTTCGTCGAGCAACTTCCCTTTGACCCCAAGCACTCGCGAGAGGTCCTCCTCGGGCACTTCTCTTACAGCTTCTACCACTTTTGCGGCAGCCGGGCTCACTTCCCAGTCGCGCTCCTCTAATGCGTCTTCATTCATTTCCTTTGCAGGCGATAATATTAATTTCATCTCGGCACTCCTTTTCATTGTCTCCCCTAGTTTACCGCACCGGCCGTATTTTGACAAAACACAAGGAGCAATTTATACTGATTACTATCAACCTTAAAGGAGAATTCTATGCACGTTATCATCAATTCCATCGCATTATTTTATCTATTACCATTCATTAGCGTTGGAGTCTATACGATTGGAACGCAAAAACATTCACTCGCCAACTTCCTACTATTCATTGGAGGGATCACGGCACTTCATTCCGCCCGTTTGATTTACGAAAAATCAGTCACTGGATATATCTTCTGGATGTTAGCCTGGGCAGTCATGTTATACGCGTCCTATTGGAACAATAAGCACGAAAAACCATATAAAACAGAAAACCAAATGCTTGAGTTTGTCGTCTGCTTTGTCAATAGAAATCCATTTCCAGATAAAATTAAAGACCCAAACAAAGCACGTGCCATCGTTGCACTCGTTATTACATTTTTAATGATTATCGCTTAACAAGGAGGGCCTCATATGGGCTATGTATTCATCATCTTCTTTATTCTTAGTTTCTTTATCGTCACATTCGCGCTCATCCATCTACTCGCAGGTGGCGCAGCTCTTCTAAAAGGAGACAAAACAACAGGAAACATCCTCGTTTTTGCAGGAGGGCTCATCGCACTTCCTACAATCCCATTACTCGCAGTGTTACCTGGAATTCCATTCCTAACATGGATCCTTGGGGCAACGCTTTGCTGCGTGGGAGCGTACATGAACGGAAAAGAAAAAGGCAACATCAACAAATCACATCACGTCATCCGCATCACCATCGCAGTCCTTCTCACACTTGGATTGGCGCTCGTTTAATGCGGTTTGCATCTTAGGGAGGATTTTTTTATGTGGGATTTATTAATAAAGTTATTTTTCTTAGTACTCAGTATCATTATTTACACTCTTTTCAATTTATTCGCTTTTTTCAGAACAAAGAATACGCCTGGAAACGACTATATTTTCCTTAGCTCACTCTGTTCTATCATCACCCTTCCAATGCTATTCGGTTCCTATCCGCTTTCAATAGTGACTTGGATTGGCGGACTGGTATTGTATTTCATCGGATCTAAAAAGAATCATGAAGCAAACGATGATTCCGATCCAACGTTTTACTTTATTATTGTAACTTTCGGAGCCCTTATTGCAGTCTTTCTGCTGTTACTTAATGCATGATGGGATAGAAAGGAGGTCCTTTGATGATAGGCTTTGAATTGGATGTTTTATATAACTTAATATACATGATTATCGGTTACTCCCTATTAAACTTAACTGTTAGCTTAATAGCTAATTTTAGAAAAAAGAATACGACTGGAAATAACTATATTTACATGAGCATACTCTGTTCTTTCGGTACAATTCCATTGCTATTTCTTTACTATCCTCTCTCGTTAGTAGCTTGGTTTATCAGCATAGTGTTATATTGTCGCGGAGCTGAAATGAATCATGAAGAAAAAAAAGATTACATTCCACTGTCTTATTTGTTTAGTATGACGATTGCAGCGATTATTACATTGGCACTATTTTCGATATTTTCACTTCATTCATGATTGAACTATTAATTGTTTAAAGAAAGGAACTTTATATGCTCGGATTAATCATAAGTTTACAAGGGCTTGCTGTTATCGCTTTTCTCTTCGGAGCATTCAATGCTTCGAAAGGGTTAAAAATGTTTTCAGAAGATTATGGGGCGCCACAAGGCTACTTGATGTGCATCGGCGGAGCACTCACCGGTTTGTCTGCTACAATGTTTATGCCCATTAAACCAATGGGAATCATTCTTTGGATTATCGGTTCTATCTGCTGTTTCATCGGAGTTAGTTGGTATGATAACACTCATAAAGATACGATTTCCGGACAAATCATCCGTATTTTCACGATGGTTTTTGTCCTTGTGATTCTTTATTTCTCCTACAACATCCCATATCATTAAAAAACGGGTCTTCCACTGCTATTTCATTTATAATAGAGTGGAAGACCTTTGTAGTATGCTTCGCTTTATTTCATCTTATATGGAGAATTTCTTATGCTTAATATAATCATTTTTGTATTGTTTATTGCCATAGTTACCTTCCTTTTCATTCTCTATCACATAGTGAGGGGCCTGAAAGTATTACTCTTTCAGAAAAATCATAAAGGTGGTTGGTACTTACTAATCGGTTCATTAACCCTAATCGCTCTCTATATTTATACTCAAACTCAATATGTTCATTTTTCTTCCGTTCGAAACTTTGTGACTCCAATGTGGCTTGTTGGCGGTATCCTATGTTTCATCGGTGATTATATTGCCGATAAAGAATCTGGACAAATAAAACTAGCCCCTACTCTCATTCGTATCATCGCCTTTTGCATTTCACTTATTGCGCACTCTGTATAAAAATACTAATTCCAAGAAGACTCGCCCCGCGAGTCTTTTCTTATTTCCAGCACCCTAGTTCATTCAAACGTGTCTTATCCAAGCATTTCCACTATAATAAAGACGAAGGTATACTATCCCTTCGCATTATTTTACGTAATTGGAGATATGATTATGGTTTTACTATTCTATTATATTTTTCTTTTTGGATTTATTGTCTACGTCTTTCCTCTCTACCATATACTCTACGGATTGATAGCAGTTTTTATCCTCAAAAAGCCTAAAGCTGGCTTATGCCTCATTCTTGGCGGCACAATCCTTGAAGCACTTGCTTATTTCGTTTTTTATAGTTCTAATACTATTCCCTGGCTTAAACAATACCTTACTATTCCCTGGACGATCGGTTGCCTCCTATGCTATACCGGCATTTATTTAGTTGATAAAGAAAAAAATAAACTAAACCTCTTCTTCTTTTTTTCATCCAAACTATATGCTTCGCCTTCTTCCACTACGCCTTATCCAACTAACTTTAAATCAACCAAAGACTCGCGTGGCGAGTCTTTTCCTATTTCTAGCACCCCACTAAGCAGTTTAAAAAGTTACAGCACCCCATGTCGCGGATGTTCCGTAGTTGAACTCAGGCTCACAGGCCAGACGTCCATTTCCTGATATGTCCGCACGACTCGTTCCGAGTCCCTTGCGGCATATCAGTCCAATGATTCTGGCCTAAGCGTTCGCCTTCGTATCCTGTTGTTAGCGACGAATCACCACCTCAATGAAAAGCACCCACTGTCGCGGATGTTCCGGTGTAGACGAAGTAAATTAATATCGTTCAAAAGCCAGGCCCTCTCGTTTTTCGCTCAAAACAATAAAGAAAAATTCGTTGAACCATTGTGTTTCGAAAAATAGAAGCTTGCGAGTTTCTTTGGATTCTCTCCAAACGCCTAAGGAGGATAAACGAAAAGAATCAGTTTATTGAAAGAATAGTGGGACTAAGCATTAAAACGAATTAGGGGACGTAGGAATTTATTCCGTACGTCCCCTTTGAGGCTTTAAAGGTGCAAGACCCAGGCTTGCACCGGTGCCCCACTATAACTCTTTCAATAATAAAACTGATTCTGAACTCGTTTATCCGACAACGCACTTTTCCTCTAAAATCCAAAGAAACGAAGCGAAGCTTCGCCTATTCTTTCAAGCACACACTCATAACACAATGGTTCAACGAATTTTATCCTTTTATTTCATCACCATTTAATTTGTTTTTTTGCACACAAAAAGCCGAGAGGGTTCTCGGCTTTTCAAGCGATTATTTGTTTGCTAATAAGTCGCGGATTTCTTTTAAGTAATCTTCTGCAGTTGGTGCAGCTGGAGCAGCAGCTTCTTCAGCTTGGTTGCCCTTAGCTAATTCAGAAGCTTTGTTCATACCTTTAATGATTAAGAACAATACAGCGCCAACGATTACGAAGTTGATGATTGCAGCGATGAAAGCACCGATACCGATTTGAGCAGAACCTAAACGGAATGAAACTGCTGCGATATCTCCTGTGTTTGCTACCATAGCGATGATTGGTGAAATAATATCATTTACTAATGAATCAATGATTGCTTTGAAAGCTCCACCGATGATAACCGCTACTGCTAATTCAACGATATTCCCGCGCATTAAAAACTCTTTAAACTCTTTTAACATAAATGTTTTTCCTCCTTTGTTTTTTTAGGTTAAATAATTACCTTAAACAGAATACTAAAAATTAAAAACTAAAAATACAACTAAAAACATTCAGAAATTTACACTTTTCGTACATAATTTTTGCGGAGTGTATTTTTTTCTACCGAAAATCCGACTTCTTCCCCTGCAGCCATGCGAGGCCAAACATTCGCCAATCCAGACGCCACTTGTAAGCCCTGAAGAGCCTAAACCACTTGCTACAAAGGCATTTGTCGTGTTTGGAACTTCGCCAAAGAACGGTAGAAAAATCGGAAGTATACGCACGCGTTCCGACGCGCACCCCACTGCGTTTAGCATTTTTTTAAACTTGGAAGACTCGCACACGCTTCTTCGTACATGCCGTTTAAGAGTTCTTCATCTGGAACCAAATCGAAACCTTGCGTATTTTCGTGGGTCGCTCCGACTAAAATCTTGCCATCTGGGAATGGAAGAATATCAATCTCACCGTGCAACATGCACACTGGCCATTTCGACGTATCTTCGGTCGTCTCCAAGGTTAGTTCAATCAACTGTCCCTTTTGCGGACGTACATCCACATAGTAGCCAAGCGGTTCGAGCAGTTCTTTCACCCACGCACCACTAGAAAGGACCACCGCATCGAAGGCTTGCACCGCTTCGCCAAGACGCACACGGACCTCTTCGCCAACAGCTTCAAGAGTTACTTTTTCACGGACCACACGAGCCCCGTTTTTCTCGGCCTGTTCTAATAGAAGTGTCACAAGTAACTCGCCGTCCACGCGTCCACCGCCGCTACAATAGAGCGCACCGTCTGGATTCGACCAGCCCGGAATCACACACGCCACGTCTTCTGGAGTTAAGGCACGCACCTCGCCAATCATCGGCGCATCCACGCGTCGCTCCACGGCCATCTCTTCGACCTTCGCCAATTGCTTCTCGGTATGCTTGAGAATATACGCCCCGACTTGCTCAAACGGCAATTCACTGACACCGTCCTCGCGTAGCTGATCCATCAACTGCGGATAGTACGCCGCACCATGTGAGACGAGCTGGTACCAGTCTTTATTACGACGTTGCGATAACCATGGGCAAATAATCCCGGCAGCCGCCTTCGTTGCTTGGCCCACACCCGCGTCAAATACCGTTACATCGATTCCTTTTTTGCTGAGCTGATACGCCGCAGTCGCTCCGACAATCCCAGCCCCTACGATTGCTACTTTCTTCGTCATCTTCTTCACTCCTAGCTGAAGTCTCTTGTTTCAAATTGCCCTTCGCGTTCAAACCATTCCGCCACCGTTAACAGCAACGCCTCTTGTCCACGTGCTGCCATCAACTGTACCCCGATTGGAAGTCCTTTTTCGGTTAAAAAGACTGGCAAACTAATCGCTGGTGCGCCCGTAATATTGGATAATTGCGTAAACGGTGTCAGCGCAAGTGTTCGGTCAAACATGCGCCAAATCACACTTTGTTGTTCCGGCACGCTTAGTTCGTCCATATGCTCTAATGCGTGTCGCACCGATTCTCCCATCGGGAATTGCGTATGAAGCGGAGCCACATCGCTCACACTCGGCGTTACAATCAAATCGTACTGCTCATGCACTTTTTCCATCGCATGCGCATACGTGTCCCATTTCGACAGAGCCGCGCTATAATCTTTTGCTAAAATGCGTTCCCCAGACTGGTAAATCCCCCAAGTCATGAGTTCCATATCGTCTTTGGTGAACTTGCGGCCAAAGCTTGCCTCCATGCCTTGGAACATCGCCGCCGTCTCCACACTATTCATCACATAATAGTTCTTCATCACTTCGACGCCATCAACTGGCCAGCCAATCGGTTCGACCACACAGCCCAGTCCCTCAAGGAAATTCACTGCCTTACGAAGCGCCTCCTTGGCTTCTGGAGCGACAAAGCTTTCAATAGGAGATTTCTCAATCACGCCTACTCGCAGCGGACGGTTAGGAAGAGTATCCCAGTCTTTAATAAGCGGTGTTAAATGGACTATCCTTTTGCTCAACTTGCATCCATTTCAACAACTCACGCGTATCACGAACCGTCTTCGTCATCGCAAAATTCACCGAAGCACCTTGCCAGCCACGATAGCTACCTGGGCCAACAGGAATGCGCCCACGACTCGGCTTCAACCCGATTAAGCCCGTAAAGCTCGCTGGAATTCGAATCGAACCACCGCCGTCACTCGCCCCCGCAATCGGAACAATACCACCAGCCACAGCAGCCGCTGCACCCCGCTGGACCCACCGGCATTACGATTGACGTCATATGGATTATTCGCAGTGCCCCAGAGTTGCGGCTCCGTCATATTCTTAAAGCCAAATTCAGGCGTATTCGTACGTCCCACGACGATAAAACCCGCTGCTTCCAGACGCTTCACGACGTTATCCGTGCGGCTCACAGGAATTCCCTTCAAGAGCTTACTTCCCGCACTTGACGGTTCCCCTGCTTGATTTTTGCCCGAGATCCTTCAAGAGAAGCGGCACCCCGCCAAACGGCAGACCTTCAAACGAACGCGCCTCTGCCTCTTCTAGCGCACGTTCAGCCTGCAAGTGCACAACCGCATTTAGACTTGGATTTCGTTGTTCAATTTTTCTCTAATGTCTCTTGGACTAATTCCTTTGGAGATACCTCGCCACTTGCGACGGCCTCTCTCATCTCGATGGCGTCTTTCCACATAGTTTCACGTCCCTTCATGTCTTCCTTATTGTACAGTGAAACGGAAAGTCGGTAAAGGCTCACGCAGTCACAACGCATTGAGTGCGCCTAAAACGCTAGAATTTTTGAAACAAATTCCGGAAAAAAACGACCTCTGTTATCGTTTACTGCTGACTTTTTTTCAAGGCGATTTTGGAAATTGAAGAAAATATGAAGAAACTATTGAGAAATATATAAAAATTGGTAGTAAAAATTTATATTTGTGATATAATAATACATATAAACTTTACCGAGAACAGTAACTAGACGGCTTTTTGCAAGGGTTGCTCTATTTTTTTGGAGATTTTAGTTAAAGTTCTCACAAATTAATACCTTTAGGAGGAAAAATAATGAAAGATTTCATCAAAGGAAGACTCTCGAAGTTACTCTTCGTTTTGTTCATCCCGATGTTATTATTCATGCTGGCCCCCTCAATCAGTGGTGAACGCAGCAGACGTTAGTAATAACATCAGTTCATTGACGGTCTCTTCAAGCGAAATTACAGACGGCGGACAAACGACTGTTAAATTTACGTTTGACGAACACGCCCAAAAAATCAAAGCTGGAGACACTCTTGAAGTGACTTGGCCAAGTTCAGGCACTCTTCACGGGACTGGATTTAAGAAAACCATCCAATTGACCATCGAAGGCAAATACGTTGGGGACATGGTCATCAAAGACGGTTCTGCAAAAGTAACGTTCAACGACGGCATCACTGGCCTTGAGAACGTTCGCGGTTGGGGTGAATTCGAAATCGAAGGTCACAACGACACAGCAACAGACAAAGAACACGTTGGTAAATTCACCATCGTGAGTGGAGACAAAACTGTCGACCTAAACGTGAAGAAAATGGCGACTGGCGTAAACAACGCTCCATTCTTCTTAAAAGCCGGGGATATGCACGCTGACGACCCTGACAACATTCTTTGGGCAGTAACGATTAACGCGATGAACTTAGAAGTAGACGGCGACGTTCGTCTCGAAGACGAAGTGCAAGGCGGACACAAATTAGACCCAAACAGCTTTAAAATTACAACAACAGGAGCAAAACCTGGCTACTATTCAGGCGCTACAGCGATTGAAGATTTCAAAGCAGCGTTCCCTGGATCAACATTTACAGTGGATGCTTCAGGAAAATTTGTAGTGACGATTCCTAAAGACTTGATCAACAAGACTGGCGTTCTTATTTTCTATCGTACAAAAGTAGAAAATGAAAACCAAAAAGAATTCAAGAACAACACAAAAGTTTGGTACCAAGTGAAAGGTGAAACCGCAGTTGTGGCGAAAGAAGTAAACGCATCTGTTGCTAACATCAATGCAAACGGTGGTGTTGACGGAGACCAATCAATTCCATCAATTCCAACAACGACAACAGTAGCAACAACGACTACGACTACAACGGAAGCTCCTACAACAACTACTACAACAACGGAAGCTCCTACGACGACTACGACTACAACAGAAGCTCCTACAACGACTACTACGACAACGGAAGCTCCTACAACGACTACAACTACAACAGAAGCTCCTACGACGACTACTACAACAACGGAAGCTCCTACGACGACTACTACAACAACGGAAGCTCCTACGACGACTACTACAACAACGGAAGCTCCTACGACGACTACTACAACAACGGAAGCTCCTACAACGACTACAACTACAACTGAGTCAACGACTGCTTCTACAACGACTACTGAGTCTACGACAGCATCAACGACTACAACTGAGTCTACAACAGTTTCAACAACTGCAGGAACAACAACGACTGAGTCTACTACTGTTTCTACAACAGCAGGAACAACAACGACTGAGTCTACAACAGTTTCAACAACTGCAGGAACAACGACGACTGAGTCTACTACTGTTTCAACAACTGCCGCTACAACAACATCTGAAGGCTCTTCTACTACAGAAGGTTCAACAACAGGCGTAACGACAGGCGAAACAACAGACACAACAACAGTAACACCTGCACCAGAAACAACAACAACGACTGTTACACCAGACCTACCAAACACTGGTACAACAAGTAACACAGCCGTAATTCTAGCAGGAATCATCGTAACAATCAGCGCGATGTTCGTTCTCGTTTCTAAAAAAAGCAGAACAAAAACTAATCTAAACAAACCTGATTTAAAAAAAGCTAGCAGAATTTCTGCTAGCTTTTTTTGTTTCCACTTATTAAAGCTTATAGAGTTATACGCAGTAGCTGATTGTCATACGCTTCATCATTCATGATTCACTAATGCCTAATCAGCCTTACTCCCTTTTCGCCTAATGTTGCCTCATTTTTAGGCGATTAGAAAAAAAGTTAGGCGATTCTATCTGCCACCAAGCACCTCTCCCCCTCCGCCGCGGGATTCCAAATGCAATAAGACGTCTGTTCAGTTAACCCTGTTTTCATTGCCATTATACTCGCTTATTTAGAGGCACAAGAAAAGATGACGAAGAACCCTGCGGATGTTATACAAACCGTAACGTGTTTAGCATTACATGCGAATTAGTTGGCGTTGGAATTTATTCCTTACGCCAACTTTGAGGCTGTAAAAGTGAGAGACTCTTCGAGGCTCGAACCGGTGCAACGTTACGGTATGTATAACGAATATCCGCAAGGTTTCGAAGTCATCTTTTCGGACCTTTGGTCCACTTGACCATCTCTTTTGTTACGAGTATAATTGCCCTTATGAAAAAAACAGCGATTAACTTAACAGACGGGCCGATTTTGCGGTCTATTATTGCATTTGCAATCCCAATTATAATTTCAAACATATTCCAGCAACTATACAACACTGCTGATATCATGATTGTCGGGCGATTTCTTGGGCAGGATGCGCTGGCAGCGGTCGGAGCAACAGCCGCTATCTTTGAACTCATCGTCGGCTTCTCGCTTGGAGTCGGTAACGGATGGGCGTTATTATCGCACGCTATTACGGGGCCAATAATCATCGTCTCTTGAAACGTGCCGTTGGAGCAACTCTTGTCATCGGAGCCTTTCTTAGTCTCCTTGTGGCGATTATCGGAAGTTTCGGCATGTATCCTCTCCTTCAGTTCCTTGGAACACCTGAGAGTATCATCGACCAGTCGTATGAGTATATCTCGATTGTTGTGATTGGTATCGCCGTGACCTTTGCATATAACCTCTGTGCGGGTCTGCTTCGTGCAGTCGGCGACAGCCAGGCGGCACTCTACTTCCTGATTTTCTCAGCGGTCGTGAACGTGTTTTTAGACATCTTACTCATCACAACGTTCAACATGGGCGTTGCGGCAGCGGCGATTGCGACGATTATCGCACAAGGCTTATCGGCCGTCTTCTGCTTTATTTATATTAAAAAACGCGCTAGCTTCTTGATTCCGGCAAAAAGTGATTTTGTCCGCGACGACGAATTATACATGGACTTACTCAGCCAAGGCCTAGCCATGGGACTCATGTCGTCCATCGTATCGATTGGATCCGTGATGCTTCAATCTTCTATCAATGCACTCGGACCAGTCATCATCAGCGCGCAAACATCAGCACGACGCATCTTCGCGTTCTCGACACTCCCATTCGCGGCGATTGCGGCAGCGATGACGACCTTCACTTCGCAAAACTTCGGTGCTAACAAACCGCACCGTATCGCGAAAGGCATTCGTCAAGGAAGTCTCGTAGCATTCGGCTGGGCGATTCTGGTATGCATCTTCTTGTTCTTTGCAAGTCCTGCGTTAAATGAACTGATCTCTGGTTCCAGCGACCCAGTACTTCTAGACAACGCGGCTTTATACAACCGTATCGGGTCAGCGTTCTATATCCCGCTTGCGCTTCTATTGATTTTACGTAATAGTTTGCAAGGGCTAGGCAAAAGGTGACGCCATTGGTTTCGAGCTTTATTGAGTTGGTGGGGAAAGTGCTTTTTGTCATCTTCATCATTCCGCACACTGGCTATCTTGGAGTTATTTTCTCTGAGCCGATCATCTGGTGTTTGATGGCGATCTATCTTTCATACGCCTTCTTACGTCATCCGCTTATTAAAAAAGTAAGGCATGAGATTTTTTAATAATAAAAGAGACAAAATAAAACCCTCGGCATATTCATAGTGTTAGGGTTCCAAGGGCTTCTATGGACCTTCGCGGATATCTTCATAGTAATGGAAACAACTGTACCGGCAAGAGCCAAAGTCTCTTTGCCTATCGAACTTCAAAGGGCGTCACGTTGGTAAACCAACTGACGCCCTAATTCATTTCGATTACACTCGTTATTTCCATTACTATAGAATCCACGAGGTCCTGGAAGCCTATTTTTTTATTTTCTTCTTTAATATAGATGACGCAAGAAGAAATAGTGCCATCTAACACGGATAATTGGCAAAGAGGGAAACTTCAAGTTAGCCAGTGCTTCAAAAGGATGCTGTCATAGAAAAATGCTACTGGAAGATTTTTAGGTGTTGTTGGATTTCTTTTTGGAAATCTACAACACCTCTTTTTTTACCAAGATTTTAGCGTATAATGAAGGGGAATAAACAGAAAGCGGTGATGAGATGGGACAAATTACAGAACAATTAAGACAGACGTTTGTGGAGGTGTATGACACGGAGCCTGAGGAGAGCTTTTTTTGCTCCGGGGCGCGTGAATTTAATCGGGGAACATACCGACTATAATGGCGGACACGTTTTTCCTTGCGCGATTACGCTGGGGACTTACGCGTGGGTGAAGCCACGGTCGGACAAGAAGCTCCGTCTCTATTCGGACAATTTTCCTCATGATGGCATACGTGAGCTCGATATGACTGACCTGGCTTACAGGGGCAGTGACTCGTGGGCGAACTATATCAAGGGCGTTTTCGTGTACTTGGCGGATCTTGGCTTCGCTTTTCCGCACGGTATGGACATCGCATTTTACGGAAACATCCCGAACGGTTCGGGTCTCTCATCGTCAGCCTCATTCGAGTTTCTCGTGGGCGTCATTGCTCGCAAAATATATACTCTAGACATCGACACGCTGGGTCTTGTGAAGGTTGGGAAACGGGTGGAAAATGACTTCATTGGTGTGAATTCCGGCATCATGGACCAGTTCGCTGTAGGGATGGGCAAGAAGGACCACGCCATCTTCCTCGACTGTGCAACGCTGGAGTATGAACTCGTTCCTGTTAAACTCGGCGACTATCGTATCGTGATTATGAACACGAACAAACGCCGCGAACTGGCCGATTCGAAATACAACGAACGCTTTGCCGAAACGCGCATTGCCTTGAAGGAACTACAAGAGCATGTGGCTATCGAGAGTCTGGGAGACCTCACCATCGATCAGTTCGATGAGTTGAAGCATCACCTATCTAGCGAACTCTTTGTGAAACGTGCTCGTCATGCCGTTAGTGAAAACGAACGGACAGTGCTTGCGACACGTGTCCTAAGAGAAGGCGACCTCGCTCACTTCGGACGTCTGATGAACGAGAGCCATCTCTCTCTACCGAGCTCGACTACGAAGTGACCGGCAAGGAACTCGATACCCTCGTGCATACCGCTTGGGAACAAAGTGGCGTTCTAGGCGCTCGTATGACAGGTGCGGGATTTGGCGGCTGTGCCATCGCGCTGGTGCATAAGGATCATATCGATGCCTTTAAAGCCAACGTTGCTAAAGTTTATACTGAAGAGATTGGCTACGCTCCAAGCTTCTATATTGCGGAGATTGCGGACGGAGCGCATTAATATAAATAAAAAGAAAAGAGCATTGGATGTACGAGATCCAATGCTCTTTCTGTGAAGGTATTTATTATCTACCCCTTCACTATAGCATACTTCTTTTTTTATAATCAAGTAAATTAGTGGACACTTCCTACTTTTTCCTAGCAATAGTATAATGAATCTGAGAAGACGGAAAGCGGTGATGAGAGATGAGCAATTATTTAAAATTAAATCAAGATAGATGGAATAATGTAAACAACGACTATACCGATCCAGTGACACATGAAGAATTAGAAGAAGCTAGAAAGAAGCCCATCTCTATTGCGTTAACGGTTGGAAAAAAAGTTCCAGAAGAATGGTTTGAAAAAACCAGCGGGAAAAAGCTATTAGGGTTAGCTTGTGGCGGCGGTCAGCAGGGTCCAGTTTTTGCTGCGAAAGGTTATGATGTCACCATAATGGATTTTTCGACATCTCAACTACAAAAAGATGCGATGGTTGCTAAAAGAGAAGGCTTAACAATACATACCGTTCAATCCGATATGACAAAACCATTCCCATTTGAAGATGAAACGTTTGATATAATTTTTAATCCTGTTTCGAATGTCTATATAGAAGACTTAGAAAATATGTATAAAGAAGCCGCTCGTGTATTGAAAAAAGGCGGGCTACTAATGGTCGGTTTTATGAATCCTTGGATATACATGTATGACGCCGACATTGTATGGGACCAACCCGACGAGGAATTACTGTTAAAGTTTTCCATCCCTTTTTAATTCAAAAAGAGCTTGAAGAACAAGGCAAAATCACCATCAATCCAGAATACGGATATGAATTTAGCCATACCTTAGAAACCCAGATTAGAGGCCAACTGAAAAACGGTCTTGCGATGATTGATTTTTATGAATCCTGTGATAAAAGGCATCGATTATCCCATTATGGCAGCGACTATATCGCTACACTCTGCATGAAACTATAATGTGATGGAACATCATCGTGCAAATCGCGGACGACGCACATTAATACAATAAAAAAAGAGCATTGGATCTGGAAGATCCAATGCTCTTTCTGGCTTTTAGTGATTTGAAATATTCACTATATATTTTCTTGTTCCTTAATATACCATAAATTTCTTTTAATGTCAAGATAAGCTGCATTCAAGGTAAAATTCCAACTATTAGAAAAAGAGACAGAATTAACCCTCGGTGTCTTCATAGTGTTAGGGTTCCAGAAAAAGGCTAAGCGACAGTCTCGCTTAGCCTTTTTTTTCTGGTTGAAAATATCAAAACGCCTATTCAACACTCGCTTGTGAAGTGTTATACTTATGGTAGGCAACTAGCCTCGTAAGGAGGTGAGGTTTTAGTGGAGGTATTTATCATCTACTTTCTTGCTCCATTACACGTTGGACTAATTTTAATATTAGTGGAGTATTTGCTGAACTCTAGCAAGAAAAAAATAGTTGCCTTAGCACCAGAACGTTAATCTAACGAAAAAAGAGCATTGGATCTTCCACATCCAATGCTCTTTCTGGTTTTAGTGCTTTGAGGTATCTACTTCTCTTGCTCCTTTAATATACCATAAATCTCTTTAATGTCAAGATAAGCTGCATTCAAGGTAAAAGGAAGCCTTCAGTCTTTTTTGCTTATTTTTGAACCGACACAACTTCGAGATCGCCGTTTTCGTTCTGAAGAACTTTAAACATAATCTCCATGCCTTCTTTAAGCCCGTCTGGATGCTTCGAGTCCATCAAGAGCGTGCCGAAGCATTGGTTGCCTTCCACGCGCGAGATGCGGACCCACAAGCGTTCAGGATCCTTCGTCTTGTCTTCGTAGTAGACCGCTACGCCAAAGTCATCGGGATGCTCGCGGCGGCGGAATCGGTCGAGTCCTTGGAACGAACGTGTCTCTTCTTTTTCTTTGCTCTTTGTGTCATAGACTTCCGCAATGACGCGTCTTGCACGGTCAACAATATACGGATCCACTTCAATCCATTTCATTGAACAGAACTCGCAGTCATCAAGGTTCGCTAGACGAATCAGATACATCGTTTCTTCTGGAATCAATCGCATGTCTAGCGTTGATTCGCCTTCTTTTGCGATCCATAGCGGTTGGAACGAAACGCCGGCCTCTTCGTCAATATATCCGTAGAGGACGAGCCCCGTGTCGCCTGGTTTAGCCACTTCTGGCATCACGTCTTCGATAAGCGCTGCACAGCGAATATACACGAGTTCATGGTAGAAACTTCTAAACGACGCTTCTTTCACTGGTCTCATTTGTTGGGTAATCGGGATTTCATTTGAAAATAGCTTTCCTTTCATATCGACTCCGATTGGAAATCCACAGCGTTCTAGCCAATCTTCACTCGTCACTTCCGGAATCGGTTCGCCAAACGCTTTATTCAAGAAACGACTTCTACAATCGTCGACTAAGTTTCCAGGAAGGTGTATCGTGAGATCTTCTAACCATTTCCAACGATAATCGCCCGGCAAATGCAAAAGCAGAATCTGCGTCTTGCCTTCATGCTCGTAAATGTCCAGCACCTTAAAGTGGCTGTCGCGGTTGGCAATACATAATCCCCAGTTGGTTCCATGTTCTGCATAAGATAAATCCATCATATGATTCGATAAAATACTATAGCGATGCGTCGTTACCATTCCTCCAACACGACACGTCGCATCGGTAAAAGCAGGATTGCGAACGACCGCTCCGATTTGGTAACAAGCCGCTTCTTCCGGCGTTAGGTTGATGTCTCTAGCAAACAGCTGCAATCCCGGCAGCATCTCATTCATTAGTTGTTCAAGTTGTTGTATTTCTGTCATTCTACTTCTCCTGTCTTACCACAATGCACGTTCTAGTGTGTCGTTCTCGTACGGTTGGAGGTTCACGATGCTCGACTTGATCGTTCCATCCGCATTCTTTTTCGTCTGTGGCTCTGATTCGCCGATTAACAGCACATTGATTCCTTCTTTTTTGGCAAATACGATCACCGATGTCCCTGATTCAGACACATAACACTCCACGATTTCATAAGAGTCGCCTCCAGATTGGAAAGTCAGCCCTGCCCACTTGAAGTTCGCCTTCTCACCATCGACCGTAGCATATTTGAAAAGCTGGTCTGGAACGGCTAAATCATAGAACTCACGCTGGGTCGCTGGACTCGTGCGCTCATAGATTTCGCCTCTCTTACGCGCGTAAATCGCCATCGCATCCGCAACCGATTGATTCGCAGACGCCTCAGAGCTTGCTTTCCATGTCGCATTATCGGTAAAGCCTTTTAGTAAATCAGCGTCCTTCACGATTTGGAACGCTGCTTTTGCAAGTGTCTCACGCGTCACATTGGTCGCATGAAGAACGATTGGCTCGCCGTCTTCGTACCCAAAGAGGAACGCCTCTTTCTTCGTAGCGTCCAGATACGCTTCCACCACGATCACATCGTAGTCGTTTGAGTCCACAACGCCCATCATATTCCATTTGATCTTCTCGCCATCAAGCGTCGCCCCGTCCATGTGAATCGCTTCGTGCAAAGCCTCGAAATGTTGCCCAGTCGACGCATTCCAACGCTTCATAAAGTCGCTAAATCCAGTCGCATTAAAACGAACCAAGAGCTCCAAGTCCGAATAGGCATTGTCGATGTCATCCTTGTCGCTTGGATATTGCGCAAACATCTCGTCACGCACCTTCTTGGCCGCGGCTAACCCTTCTGTAATATCGGCATCCTTGGCCGCCACATTATACGCTAGTTGCAACATCTCAAAATACGTCGCGTGCTCCGTCTGGGCAACTGTCGTCGGTGCCACCGTCGTCGCTTGAACCGTCGTTGGTGCCGTTGTCGTCCCCGCCTCTTCAGGCTTTTTGTTACATGCCGCAAGCGCCAATACACAAAGCGCTGATGCAAATAATTGTTTCCCTTTCATACTCTCTCCTCCAATCATGAAAACCTTCTCTATTCAAGATTATTATAGCATAGGTGGGAAAGAAAAAAAGCAGGTGATGTTGGAGATAAAAAGGAATTAAGCAGAGGGTGTCTGCTTAATTCCTTTGAACAGCTTGATTATTTTAAAAATCTACAAAAAAACATTTTTTTTACATCTATTTAAATGGAATTTTTGACTGACTGAATTTAATATTCTTATCCAATAGTTGAAGAAGTGGCGTCACATTTTCTGGATTTGAAAAACTTAGGTCCAAAAGATAACTTCCTTAATTCGAATCGGGTTATCACGCTCTATATAAAGCTTTGCAACTCCATCTGAATCATCAATTTTAATATTTTTTTATTGTCAGATTCTAAAGGAGAGTATTTTAGAAGTCTCAATTCAGATTCATAACTATAGTCAGCGGATTTAAATAAATAACGTATTTCCTCTAGAAACTTATCAACTTTTTTTCAAATAGTTCTGAGTTATTATTTATTGTATTTATTGTATTTTTTTCATAGTCTCTAGACTTTCATTAATCTTTTTCAACTTCCTCTTCGCAAAGACCTGCATTAAATTTTAGGTCGAGATTCATGCTATTATTTTTTTGTATACTAAGATATCCTATACGATAAATAAAAATCTTTAGGTTCTGTATTGTTTGGCAATGAAACTGAAGAGAATATATCAAAAGGATTTTTATTCATTGTAAACCATTCAATATCTGCTAGAGATGAAACTTCTGAAAAATCTCCAGAATCTAGAACCACGCATACTCCTTCTGCTTTTTCACCATATTGAGCCCACATCGTTAGGTTATCAATTGATGTAGTCAGACACATTAGAAACCACGGCCTTGGTCTTAAAGACAATTGTTCGGAAGTTGTCCCCCACTCTAAATACTGATCTAGCACATTCCCTTCCGAAGGATCATTCATATAATTAACATTACATAATCTACTCTTTGTCTTAATAGCATATGGAATAGCATTTGTCTTAGTATTTGGCATAGCGTTTACCATAGCATCTGCTATAGCATTTGGCATAGCATTTGTAATAGCATTTGTAATAGCATTTGCCGTAATATTTGGTTTAGCATTTGCCATAGCATTTGCAATAGCATTTGGCATAGCTTTTGCCATGGCATCTGCCATAGCTTTTGCCATAGTATCTGGCATAGTATTTGGATTGTTTTTTTCTCGTTATCTTTTTGATTTAAGTATATTTGTAAAACTCTACCTGAAGTATAATGTGCCAATCTTAGTTCCTTTGGTTTTTTGACAATTAGTCGATACTTGACTTGTTGAACTAAAATAAAAATATCTATTAAGATATCTTTATCTTCCTCAGACATATTTTCTGTTAACTCATATAAGACACGATATTTTATAGATCGGGAACTATAATATTGGTCTTTTTTTGCAGATTGAGAATTATCATCTTTGCCTTTTTTTTGTAGATTGGGAACTATTATCTTTACCTTTTTTTGTAAATTGAAAACTATCATCTTTGTAAAATTTCTCGAATAATTCTTTTATAAGGATAGAGAATTTTTTTCCTTTTTTTAACTGTATCTGTTTTTAGTTGCTATCAATTGATCATAAACCTTTTTCAATTGTTTCTCTCGATATATCTTCTTGGCTTAGGATATCTTTTACATATTCTTGAGTTTTTCTATCATTTAGACTTAATGCGTAGTTTAAATCAATTTGTATATAATCAGGCCAAGTATTTGGGAGGAAACTACTAAGGGATGTCTCAACTTTTTTTGCTTCATCTCGAGTTTCCTTCAACTCATTTTTTTCTTATTCTGTTTTTACTGATAAATTGCGTAAAATGGCTAAATAAAATAAACTCATGAAAAAGTTATTACCATTGATTTTATCTGGAATAAGATTCTTTACCTTCTCTGCTATTTTCTTTCTTTCGTCTTTTGCTGGATCCATCTCTGATAATCTCATGAGCAGTGTAATGTAAGTAGTTTTCATCTCATCTGAAGAATCAACATCAATATATTTTTTTCGATTTTATCTACTGTGGTTTGAATTTCTTTAAAATCATTTTTTTATAAGAAGATATAAGGGCTAAAGTTTTTTTACATACTCTATAGCTATTTCCTTTAATTCCCGATTATTTACTGAGTTACTACTATATTCGTCAGCTTTTTCAATTTTTCTCTAATGTCTCTAATTTTAATTCTTTACTACTCATTTTTAGAAGGCATTGTAAATAAACTAAATAAATAATTGAAGAGTTTCTATATTCTTCTTTGATTCTTTTTTTCTATATTTTTTTAAATAAAGAAATAGAACTATTATTTACAGGTGCTCGATAAAGAAATTTTAAATAAGATACTACTACTTTTTTTCTGATGATTGAAACTCTTTATATACTTTTTTTCGCCTTTTTTTAATAATTCGTCGATTTGTGAACCTTCAAGCTTTGTACTAAGGAACTTAGAAAGAAAAATTTAAATACGATGCTACTACGTCTTCTGATGATCGAAAATCCTTCATATACTTTTTTTCGCCTTTTTTTCCAACACATCATTAATTTGTGAATCTGTAGGCTTATTGATAAAAAAATTCCGGAAGGATATCTAAATAGGATATTGCTACTATATCCGATTTTTTTGATTTTCTGTAAATCTCACAAATTCCTTTTCTAATCTATCTAATACTTGTTCCTCATCAAGTACTTCTATTGACATACGTTTATACAATCTCAAATAAGATGCTTCTACTTCTTCCGAACCTGCATATTGTTTTCTCATTAGCTCCACAATATTTGAAAGTTTTTCCCTACATCTATTTTTTGAAAAATACTATCAGAATCTGATATCCAGTTGAAAATGTAAACAATATCTTTCTCTGATAGTACATTATCTTCAACCATTGTTTTTTTATTTTATTCCATTCTGACTTGTTACTAATTTTTTTGAAATTTCTTTTTATTAATTTATCTATTCCATTTTTTTACTCATAACTACAATCGATACCCTCTCTCAATTTTGTTTTTTTCTTGCTGAAAAAAACTCATTTTATTTTAAAAACTAGTCTGAATTCTTCGTTTTAAATATTGCTTTTTGCTTATATATATCTTTTATCATACCATGAAAGCGTTTTAAACCAAAAAGAGCCTACTGACATTTTTCATCAGTAGGCTCTAATTTATACCAATAATTCATTAACTCTTTGCTGCACTGCATAATAGTCCTATCCAGTTTGTGCTAAGCGATCTCCTCTTTCTTCTCCGTTACCCCAGTCTCCTTGGATGACTTCGGCCGCAATTTTATCCAGACAGGCCTTTATATATAAAGCATGTTCGCGCAAACCTGTCGTTAATCTATTTTATCGACCCCTTGATGCCTTATATTTTTTTCTATTATTCTATTGATTTTTTTATAAGTATATCTCCTCTTACTACAATCTAGTCTTTTAGACAATCTTTCATTGCAGAGATAAATTTATCTTTAGTATATTCATCGTTATAAAATGGTAACCCTACAATTCTATATCTATCATTGTCAACTAATGTTCTTGCTTCAGAGCGCTTTGTAATTTCATTCAAGAAGCGTTGTTTCCAGCCTTCTTTTCCGTTATCAAATCCTCCTGTACTATCTAAGAACTGACTTCCTTTTGGTTCAATAAAAATTTGCCATGAAGTATTTCCTGATTTCTTATCATTTGCAAATAATAAGAAGTCCGGTTCAAAAGCTTTGTCCATCTTCAAAAATTATAGATACGAACACCCTTTTCATTTCTAAGAAGGTAAATATCTGTCCACTTTTCTTCTAATTCATTCATTAGATGCTTCAATGTTCTAACCAGTAATTTTTCTTCACTAGTTCCAAAGTTATCATCGTAAGCATACCATTCAAAAGCATCAAGATTTTCATAATGATTCGTTTCGCTAGGCGTCTTTTGTGAACGTCCAAATTCCTCGCCGCTATTTTTGATTAATAGTATATTTTACGAATAATCTTATCTTCAAAGATATCCTTTATTGAATGTGGTTCAAAAGTATCCGAGCCAAAGAATCGTTCCTCAACAGGAAGTAATGAGCTCTCCATTTTTTGAAGGAGTTTCTCTGCAATTAATAGCTTTTCGTCCTGACTTAATGATGCTTCATTTTCTACTCGACCTATACAAAGAACTTCAACATCTGCCAATTCTGCAATAAAATCAGAAACACTTGGGATTCCGACCATCGCTTTATGAATCTTATCGAATGTAAAGTTCTTGTTTCTATTCATCGCATGACGAACAATGTGTGGATCAATCACCTTGCCAAATTTAAAGAATAATTCAGTAGAATCATCTACAAATGGTGCTCCATCCTCATTTCCAAACGCATCCATTTCAAATATTTTGTTTGTAGGAAGTGATACTTCAATACTATCTGGCACAAAAGTTGTATCAAATAAGCTTCCTTGTCTACTTTCAACAGCCTCTTCATATGAAAGTCGTTTATTCATCCACACAACACCATCAGTATAAGTACGGGTTCTCTTAAACGATTCTTTTAGTTTTAACTCTCGTTCGACCATATTTTGATCGTCATAAATTCCCGATTCTCGTAAGACTTGCTTCATTTCTGAAATATAACGAGGATTGTTAGCTGAATGGTAATGTAATTGTTCAATGACACGAAGTTCGTTATTTTCGTTTTCGTCAAATTTACGAGTATATTTCTCTTCGACTTTTCCATCAATCACAAAAGGATAATAACGTGCCCCACGACCAATCAATTGCTTTTCAGCATTTGTAGTTTTACCGGCTTGGAATCCATTTTTTGTTGTTTTTCCATCCCGTTTATCATACAAGCGAACAATATCAAATAAGTTTAATACATCCCAACCTTCATTCAGCATATCTACTGCAAAAATGGCACGGATTTCATTCGAAGGTAACTCCAATGTGTTTAGCGTTATAAGATGATTACTATTCTTATTCTTTCCATCAATCAGTAACAAACGCTCTTCACGAAAGTCTTCTTGCAATTCAGCAATTAAGTCAAATAGACTTAGTTCAGATGCCTCAAAAAAGTCCAATGCTTTTTGCAACACATTGACTTTTGTGTCTGTATTAATCTGAATCATTTCTTTTTGCTCTAAAATCATTCCAGGAGTCAACTCTGATAACATTTCTTGGAACAATTCCATATTCCCTTTGTTATCTGCAATTTTCTCAGATTTAAACATGACTAGTGGTTTTAAATTCACGCCATTCTTTAATGCAATTTTCTTTCGATATTGACTGATAAGAATTGCATTCAACATGCGAACTTTTAAATCACCATCGACTAAATGGAATAAAACATCTTTTTGAATACTTATCGAGACGGAATTCCTTCAAATCGTATTTAAAAATTAAAGAGTCTTTATATTTTTCTGCAATATCTTTATTTGAAAGATCAATTGTAGCTGTAAACTCAAAAAAATACTTGATCGTGCCGCTCTTTTTTGAATGTTCTCAATTGTAGAAGTCCAGCTTGTATTCTCATCTTTTTCGCCTTTACTTAATCCAGCGTTTAGATGGTGAGCTTCATCCGCTAATAAAACAACTGATAAGTCTTCAAATTGTTCGTATGACAAGCGGTTTTCACGCGGTGTATTTAAATCTAAATGTAGTTTTTGGATGGTTGTAAACACAATATTAATAGCATCTGATTGTGCATCCGAAAAATCTGTTACTTCACGTACATTTACCACTTGGTTATCAATCACAATTTTATCTGCAAATAAATATTTTTCATTACCAGAGTCCACAAAGTTACTTCTCGTTTTTGTAAGAATATTGTCATTATTAACAAAGAAAATGAAGTTTCGTTCACCTTGTTTGTACTTTTCTAGAATGATTGCCGCCATTAACAATGTTTTACCCGAACCGGTTGCCATGTTAAATAAAATTTGTTCTTGATTACGCTCTTCATTATCCACTTCGTGAGAATGATGATATAAGTAGCGACCCACTGCTTCTTCTTGATAAGGACGAAGTGGGTGTTTTAAATTTTTAGTAATATATCCTGGAATATTTTCACGGAAATTCTGGAAGTGATTTTCTACAGCAAAATCATATGTCTCATACAAGAAATGAAAATTCATTTCTACTCACCCCCATAAAACTCATGATTCAATTTCTTATCTGCATCTGAAATCTCATTGCTAATATCGTCTATATCAGAGTAATTTACATACAAATTATTATTATCAACAATCTCAGATAAAATTTGTTTTTGCTCTGCTAAACTTAGTTGTTTGAATTCATTCTCCTTAATTTTTTTAGGATCTATACGGTACGATAAGAATGAAGATTGTTTTGCAAATTTTAACAGTTCAGTTAATTCTTCCGTTGAACTTGCTTCTTGAATCTTAGCTTTAAATTCTTGAGCATCATTTTTCAACTCACAATAAACAAAAGAACCTCCACCTTGCCAATCGACATCTTTTGAAATTCCACCTTGTTCTCCAGCAATAACTTTCTTTAATCTTTCTACAGCAACTGTTTCAATATAATCCATTTGTTCAATACCAATGTACTGACGATTCATTTTATGAGCTACTGCTTGTGTAGTTGCACTTCCCATGAAGAAGTCTAAAACAAGATCCCCTTCATCGCTTCCCAACTGAATGATTCGCTGAATGAGTTTTTCAGGTTTTGGTGTTCCAAATACAGCTTGTCCCTCAAAGAGATTTTTTATTTCTTTCTTTGCATCCTGATTATGTCCAACTTCTTGGTAAGTCCATAAAGTTTGTGCGACAACACCATCATTCACTTCTGACAAAAATCTTTTTGTTGATGGGACATTATTTCCTTTTTCTCCAAACCAAATTCTGTTATCTTTAAGAAACTCCTCGAATCTTTTTTCAGAAAGCAACCAACTTCTACCTTTAGGAGGATATACACTTCTTCCGCTAGGTGTAATAATTTCATATACATTGCTTTCTACAGCTGGTCCCACAGAAAAATCTGACGCTTTCCACGGTCCTCTAGGATCATTATCAGGATTTGTACCGGCTGTTTGCCGCTTCATCTCTTTGTAATTTATTCAGTTCTTTTTCACTAGAATTATTCTTTGCATAAACCAATATTGCATCATGACTTCTAGAAAAAGTTTTCTTCAAGTTAACTGGTGCATATGCACGTTGCCAGATAATTTCATTTAGAAAGTTTTCTCTTCCAAAAATACCATCTGCAAGAACTTTCAAGTAGTGACTTTCTGAATCATCGATAGAAATCCATATTGTCCCATCCTCCGACAACAATTCCCAAGCAACCTCTAATCGATTTTTCATGAAAGTTAACCAAGAAGAATGATTAAAATGGTCATTATAGTTAAAACTATCTTTCCCCGTATTATAGGGTGGATCAATATAAATCAACTTCACTTTCCCAGCAAAACGCTTCTTTAAGCTATGGAGCGCAATTAAGTTGTTCCCTTTTATAATAAGGTTATCTCCCTTATTTAACTCCGTTACTTCGTGCTCTCCATCCCTATCGTATTGTTTAAAATTCGTTAACACTTTATCATCTAATAAGCGGGTTATTTCAGTAGGAGCTAGCGTCTCATTAAAAAAATACTTCTTGTCGTTTTGAATCGTCTTTAGTTTGTCCTCCTTCAAGAATGCAATCTTTATAAGGAAAATTTAAAACAACATTATTATTTTCAGATAGATATTGACCGGTTTCTGTTGCTAAACCAATTTTTGACTTATACGCTGTAAAACTATCTGGTAGAAACTCTTTATTATTCAAGAATTGGAGGAAAACATCCTTTTTGAAAACTAGCACTCCATCTTGAACATTAGAAAAAAATGATCTTTTCACTTCTTCGTCTGACATCAACAGTTCCAATAATTTCGCATCATATTTTCTTGCTAGTTCTGCTAATTTATTTTTTTATTCAGTTGTCCTTCAACCAAAAAAATTCTGGGTGTTGTAGCAACTTCTCAAGTTTTTGCTTCATATTCTTCCCGCCTTTTCTTTTTTTGCTTTTTAATTCAACATTTTTAAGCAATACAGTTAGTTAAATTGTACCTAATAATCCCCTGGTGTTCAACATTCTTCTCGAATATATTTAAATTCTTTTTCACATTTAAAAATTTACTTTTATTCTGTACTTTTTAAAGATAATTCTAATTTTTCTAAATGTAACATATATGTTACTGTAGCATATATGTTACATTTCGATTTTTTTATAGCACTTTTTTTGCGCTTATAAAACACTATTCAAATAGTAAATATACTCGCTCAAAAAAATATAATATTAGTTGCAAAATAAGAGTTTTTCGCTCTAGTTATAGTTGCTTATTTCAGCAAATATATGTAAAGAGCAATTATTTCACGCAATCTCAGCACAAAATACCTCTCTTAGCACTACTTTTTTTGATACATCATCTTTTTATATAACAATGTCCGTTTTTTTATATTGCAAAAGTTCATTCACGGGAATTATTCCTGTTTTTTTATAGAAAACTTATTTTTTTAATTTTTTTAGTATAATTATTCGTCTTTTAGATTATTTTCGTCGGAAAACCGGCCTTTTTTTAGCAACAAAAAAACCAGGGCACTAACCCTGGTTTCTCAAGTTTATTCGATTCGATTCTAGTTCCCTGTTTTGGCACGACTTCTAGATAGTCGAGCAGTGTCCAGACGAATTCGCGGCCTTTGATGCGGTTGATGGCTCCTTCGGCACATGAGATTTCGTCGTAGTGTTCGACTTTATCCTGACGCACGCCAGGTCCAGAGATGACGATTGGCACAGGCTCGCCACTATGCTCGCCTTTTTCGCAAGGCGTTGAGTGGTCTGCACAAAGCGCGATGAGAGTGTTCTCAGGTCTATTTTCCATTAAGATGCCGACCATTTCATCGAAGAGCTCGATTCCTTGGGCTTTCTCGAATGGCTTGTTGTCATGACCTTTCACGTCTGTGACTTTCAAGTGAACGTACACTAAGTCGTGGTCCTGGATCATCTCTAACGCTTTTTCGGCTTTACGTCTCACATTTGTATCGATGTTTCCTGTGAATGAATCTTCCTTATAAACGTCGTATCCAGATAAGCGACCGACTCCAAGGACGGTATCTTCCCCTGCCACGACTGCAGCCTTATAGCCGAATTGTTCGCCAAGGCGGTCGATGACTGAGAATTGTCCGGCCCCACGTGTAATCACGAAGTTCGCAGGTAATTGTCCGTTTGCGCGGCGTTCCACGTTCACGTCATGTTGGTCCATCAGTGGGTAAATCACTTCAAGAAACTCATTCAAGATGCGTGCTGTTTTGGCAGCTTCTGGACTGTCGTCTTTTGGCAATGCTTGTTTAAATGGATGGCCATCGTTTGGCGCCTTTGGATCTGTGTCTGTGACTTTGGCGCTAAGGCCTTCCCCACGCATTACCAACACGGCTCTATGTTCTGTTGCTTCTTTAAATAAGAAAGTGACATCTTCGATTTGTAAGCCGTTGATGATTTCTGCGAGTTCATTTGTACGTTCGCGAATACGTCCTGCACGACGATCGATGACGATATTGTTGTCGCCACGTGTCGCGAAGTTACATCTGAAGGCCACGTCTCCTGGTTGTAAGTCCATGCCAACTCCTGCCGCTTCCATTGGTCCGCGTCCTGGGTAGTTGACTGAAGGATTTCCGAATAAGATTAAGTGACCCATATCAGTCCCCACCGTAATCCCTGGTGAGATGAGGTCCATAATCCCGGTCATACCTTCTTTAGCAAGTTGATCGAGGTGAGGTGTTTTCGCGTATTGCAACGGCGTTAAACCGCCAAGCTCGACGTTTGGACGATCTCCCACACCGTCGGCAATCGCTACGATGATTTTCTTTTTCATAGTTTCCCCTCCTGATTAGTAAATGAATTGGATCCAAGCGAAGTACATTCCTGATAGGATGATTGAGTGTACTAAGCAGGCAAGTAATCCAAATTTCACTTCGTCTAACACGCTGAAGTAGCCTGTACCGAAGTACAATGTGTTTACTTTAGAGTGTGGTGGTAAAGTGATTGTTGTCGCGATACCGAGTGAACATGTTAATGCAAGTGACACTGGGTTCATGCCGACTGTTGTTGCGATTGAGATAATCGCTGGAATTAAAATCGTTGTACGTACTGTCTTACTTGTGAAGATTAAGTGTGAGAAGACAGTGATGAAGATTAAGATGACTGCAACTGCAGCATGGTTTAATTTGTCTAAACCGATGGCATTTACTAAGTTTGTAATCATCCACTCAGCTCCGCCTGTGTTATCAAATGCGTTCCCTACGGCATATGCCCCTGCAGAGAAGATCATTAAGTCCCATTTGATTTTTGCTTGTTTCCAAGTTAATACACCGATACCTGGTAGTAAGCAGAGTAACATACTTAATACGGCTGTTTGTTCTGTTGAGATTGAGAATCCTAGATATTTCTTTTGGATGTCTCCAGTTGCCCATAAGATTAAAGTGATAAGGAAGATGATTCCGACACGTTTTTCTTCAGGGGAAGTTGGTCCTAAGTCTGCTAATTGTTTCTTCAACGTTTCTTTTACGTTTGCCATTGCTTCTTCGCCGGCTTCTTTACCAACTTTGTATAATTTCACACCGATAAAGAAGATGATTACGGCTGTAAGAATCGCTTGTGGCATTGACACGATTAACCAGTCCATGTAGCCAAGGTTTGATCCTGTTTGTTTGTTGATGAAACCAATTGCGATTACTTGTGCTGATGTTGCTGTCATAACCATTGATGTTGCGAACGCGTTGTTTTGAACGTTTTGTAACATCATTAATTTCCCGAAGTTCGATTCTCCTGGAAGCTCATTGTAAATTTGTAATAATACGATTGAGATTGGCAAGATTAATGAAGCACGGGCTGTTGTTGATGGTACGAAGAACGCTAAGATGAAGTTTACCGCTAGTAATACGGCAAGTGTCTGTACCTTCGTGCGTCCGAATTTCACGACCATTGAGAGTGCGATACGTTTACCGAGGTTCGTTTCGCTGATGGCTGATGTTAATACGAATGCGGCTACCATTAACCAAATGATGTCATACCCTAATGTTCCAAACGCTTCTTTTTGCTTTTCAACGACTCCAATTAATGGAAGTAATAATACGGCTATAATGGATGTTTGATAAATTGGAATTGGTTTTGCAATCCATAAAATAAGTGCTGATACAAAGATAGCCAAACTACGTTGTGCTGCGACTGAGAGTCCTTCCATTGGCGGCATAAATACGATAATGAGGAATGCGGCTAATGCGAGAAGAATGCCCCACAGCGCGGATTTTTTGTTTTTCTCTTTACTCATGGTTTTATCACCTTTCGTTTGTTATTTTTCGTCCTTGACGTTATATACAGTGTACTGAGAATAACGGAGTGCGTCCAATTCACTTTTTGACGTTTTATATTCCATTTCGTTATGCATTTGTATAACAATTTAGAATGATTATGATATACTAGTATGGAAAGGCGGGATATCATGAATATCGATAAATTACAAACCTTTAAAACCCTCTGTGAGACGATGAGCTTCACGAAAACCGCCGAGGAACTCTATACTTCACAACCAAATGTCACAAAACAAATCAAGAGCCTGGAGGAAGAGCTCGGGTATCCGCTAATTGAGCGCACGCATAAGAGCTTCACGCTGACCGAATACGGCAAGTTGTTCTATGAGACGGCCAAGAAGGTGGTCGCAACGATGAATGGTGGCTTGAATGAGCTGCGGGAACTGGCCGATACGACGAGTCGTTCGATTATTATCGGGGCAACTCCATTTATCGGGTCGACGATTCTCCCTGCCCTCCTGCCGCTATTAAACGACGCCTTCCCGGACCATCAAGTGTCGATTAAGGTCGACCGCTCGAAGGTGATTTAGCGGACCTCGAAGCCCGGAAAATCCAGCTAGCGTTCTTCTCGGAATATATTCCAGTGGATATGAAGCAATTTGCGAGTACGACGGTGTACGAGGATTCACTGATTGTCATTTGTAAGGCGGATCATCCGCTGGCTAAAAGCGGTCACTGCACGCTAGATGACTTGAACGAGGAACGGTATATTTCCAAAGGGAGTCAGTCGTCGCTTCATAAGTTTTTGTTGAAGCAGTTACGGGAGCCGGAGTTTATGAATCGGCAGCCGTTTGTGGTGGATAACCAGTACAGTATCAAGGAAGCCGTGGCGCACGGGCTCGGTATCTCCATCGTGTCTGAGCTTCTTGTAAAAAAAGACTTGGAGAGCGGCTACCTTTCCAAACTCGAACTCGATGGCTTCACACCAAAACGGAACATCCAGCTCGTCTATCGCAAAGACTTCGACTCCTCTGTTGTACAGTGCGTAGAGAACTTGATGAAAGAATTGGATATTTAAAATTCTGTGTAGCGCAAGAATGATTACTCCAAATCCTTGCGGATTTCTTCATAGTAGCGATAACGTTGCAGCGGTTCGAGCCTAAAGTCTCTCACCTTTAAAGCCTCAAAAAGGGAGTACGGAATTTCATTCCTACTCCCTTTAATTCGCATTTAATGCTAATTCACGTTATTGCTACTATAGAATCCGCGGATTTTTCGTAATCATTTTGAGCGTATTCAGTCTTTTTTATTCTTATCAAGTTAATGAGCGGATGCAAAGAGAGATTCGATCTTTGCATAGGGGCTGGTGGTCCGATAATGTGAAATACGGTTTGGAATGGTGCCGCGCTCTTTTTCAAGACACGAGGAGATATCGGCCCGCTTGGGAAAGGGGAAAAAAAGAAAATTAAAACTGGACTCACGGTGTTGTGAGTCCAGTTTTTTTACTTCATCCCATTATAAATCTCATCCGCAATCTCAAACCCAATTTGTGCTTGCTGCTCTGCCGTTAAGGCGTGGCCTGTGTCCTCAAGCGTCGTGAGGCGGGCGTCTTTTAGGCGCTTCATTGCTTTTTGTGAGGCCGTGAGTGGCACGATATTGTCGTCTTTGCCGTGATAAATATGCACCGGCATCCCAAGCTTCTCTAGGTTCGCGTAAGGATCCATGTCGTAGATGTCCGTGATGTATTTCTTCCCGATTTTCGTGCCGAGTAAGTTAAAGGTCTCGGGTACTTCGTCTAGTTTCGGGAAGCTACTTCGGATATCGTCCGGCAGTGAAAATGCTGGATAGAACAAGAAAAGTCCTGCGATATTGGTCACTTCTTCTGCCGTAAGTGCCGTGACGAGTCCGCCCTGGCTACTTCCCATGAGATAAATTTTCTGCGGATCGGCATATTCCATGCCACTTGCGATACGGATGGCGTCCTTCAAGTTTTGCACTTCGGTTAGAACCGACATCTCGGTCGTCAACCCTTCACTCATCGGGGCCGATGAAGACGAGCCTCCTGCGAATTCGAAGCTGAAGACCGCAATACCAGCCTTGGCCAATGTCTTCTGGACTTCTTCCTCGTGTTCGACGTTCGCGCCAAGTCCGTGGCTAAAAATCACCAGTGGCACACGTCCTTTTCCGTCTGGAACAAAGGCACGCGCATAGAGATTCTTGCCATTACTTTCGAAGTCATATTCTTTTACGGTATACGCGCCGTCTGTCTTCACTTCGACATGCACCTGTTGTGTCGTTTGTGGCGTCTGCGCGGTCGTGTTCGTCGTATTCGTACCGTTCGTAGTCGTCTTTCCACACGCTGCGAGTAATAACGCCACGAAGGTTCCCATGAGTCCTTTTTTCATTCAATTCCAACTTTCAATTTTAATGGGGCCTTTGCCCTTTTAAGTAGTCTACCCGCAAAGAACTGGAACCTCAACTTTTTTGCATAAAAAATCGACTGCAAGACATCCTGCAGTCGGTTCGGTTTACACTAAAAACTCTAATAATTCCGCGTAGCTTCGCACTTCCACGGTTGGCTTGATGGCGGTTCTGTTTTCTTTTGCTGCTAGGTTCATCCAAATCGTGTCGATGCCGGCATTGATGCCACCTTGGATATCCGCAGTCAATGAATCGCCGATGATCACGGCTTTATCCTTGTCGTAGTCCGGAATCGCACTAGCGACACGTTCAAAGAAGGCTTCACTTGGCTTTTGTGCCCCGACTTCTTCGGAGATAAAGACTTTCTTGAAATATTTTGCAATCTGTGAGTTCGACAGGCGTCCTTTTTGAATCGTCGTGATACCGTTTGTGGCAGCGTATAAGTCGTATCCAGCGTCCTGTAATGCTTGAAGCAACTCCTCCGCCCCTTCGTACGTTTGCCCTTGCGTTGACAGGATGGCTTCGTAATCCGCGGCGAGTTCCTTCCCGTCTTTTTCAAAACCGAAGTGGTCGAACAACTTGGCAAAACGCGTTTCGACGAGTTCCTCACGCGTGATTTCGTCCTTTTCCAACGAACGCCACATAGCACGATTCATCGGCACGTAGACGTCGATATACGCCTCGACATCCTCCACGCCTTGCTGTTCCAAGAGCTTTGTCAGCGCGTAATTCTCCGCCGAATGGAAGTCCCAGAGCGTTGAATCCAGGTCGAATAATAGTGTTTTGTAAATCATGTTCCTAACCTCTTTTTGTAAAATTATAACCCGTACGTTTTGTATTTTTTAACAAGCAACTTCGCGCGTTTGACGTAGTCGTTCTCGTTTCCATGAAGGGCCTCCAGTGCTTCTTGGGCAACCGGCAAGAGTGCGCGGATGTCTTTTTGAATGAAGAGCTGGTTACGTGCGTCTAACGCCTTTGCAAAAAACAGCCCGAACATCCACACGATTACAAGAGGGAAGAACACGAGCATTTCTTCGTTACTGAGGGTAATCATAAAGTTCTCTGATTTCCCACCGTTGACATAGAAAATAAACGCCACGAGTCCAATCGTTAGGAGCACGAGGATGCCCACGAGGACGTAAAAATACTTCATGAGGTGCTGCACTCCCGGACTTTCATACGGCAGCTCGATGTCAAGGCCACTCTCCCCGACAAGGCGCTCGGTCAATGCGCGAAACTCTTGTGCTTCATTTTTTCTGTATCGAATTCTTTGTAAATCCATGGTTCTCCTCCTTAAAAACGGTAATTGCGTTGTAAGTCGTCGACGTAATTTTCTAAATTGATGACTTCTTGTGAAACAACTCCATTGCCTTCTTCATATTGGCGCGCGATTTCATCTTTCGCGTGTTCGAGTAAGAAGAGTGTTTCTTTTACAAGGGAACGACGCGCCAGCCAGAGAATGAGGATGAAAATCGCAATCAATACCACCCACAAAATCGGCATCCACCAATATGGTAACATCCGGTCCATGACTGGTGAGGATTTTCTTGAAAAGAGCATATAGATTGAGCCAAGGATGGACGCCAGGAAGCCTGTCGACATAATCGTATAAAGCGTGATGATGCCAAAGAAGAGCATACAAAAGAGTCGAACCTGACGATTATCTCTTGGCAGGATGCGCGGTTGTTTGCTTCTACGGTTTACAATGCGAATGAGTTCACGCAGTCTTGTCGTTTGAGACTGCCAAATCGTTTTTTTATAGTTCATAATGTCCTCCTAATAGTACTTATGTGCTTGTTTTAAACTTCTGTAACGCTGCCACTTCATCTGGTACGGCTGTGGTTTGACTCCACTCTTCGACTTCGCGGTCTGCCAGTGCCAATAGGTCTTTCCATTCCTTAAACGTTTCTCTGCGGTGCCAACCTAATACTGCAACGAAGACGACAATCGGTAAAGACCAGATAAGAGCTAGTGGCCAAATGAAGGCAAGATATCCAAACGCGACGTTCAATTGCAACGTCACTAAGCAGGCGATGAAAAGTTTCAAATACGTAAAGAATCCAGAAACTAGTCCGATGACGATACCCGCAATTGCGACCGTAATGAGGACGTAGATGCGAAGCCAATACGAGCTTTTTGGAAGCTGTTCTTCTCGTCCGTTTATCTTCAAGACAAGCTTCAATAGTCTTCTTAAAGCGCGAACTCGTGAAGCTTCGACGCTGGTTAGGCGTTTTGCTACTTCGTGTTCTTTGCTCACTTTCTCCATCGCAGCCCCGACACCTGTAGCGGCAGCTTGTACTGTTTCCTTCACCCAGGAAGGTTTGCCAAGCGGTGCATGTTCCTGTAAATAAGCCTCTAGCGCTTCAACAGCTTCGCGGCTGGCTTCTCTTGGAGAGGATTTCCACGTTGTCACTTCTTCATTTCCACGAGCCACGAGCTTCTTCCATTCCCAACGAACGGATCTGTGGCAGCAGTAGAGAACAACGGCTAGGGCGGCAAACATGATGGCGAAGTGAAGCGCCAAGCCGAAGAGGACCTTGCTGACTTGTGAAAGAACCTCTGAATCCCCCGTCGAAAACACCAATTCGAGCGCTGGAAAGAAGTCCGATTCGACTAAAAGCGCGCGTCCTAACACAACCACTCCGCACACCACTGCAGCGACACTAAGGATTGTTATCACCATGCGTAGTGGGAACAAGCCCATCGGTAGTGTGCCTTCTTCCCCGTTTTGCTCGACAACTGCTCCAATCAACTGGCGCAGTTGTCTAACGTTACGTTCCTTCACTCTCTGTTTCTTTTTCATTGTCATCCCTCCTGACGTTCAAAGGTCGTATCTTCTATCCCCAAAGATTCTTTTTAAACCGTCATTCCGTATGATTGGCGTAATTCATACACACAATCATCCAACTCTTGTATCAATTCTTCTGAGAATGCTAAAGGTCGTTTCTTGATTCTTTTCGCATCTACCCTTGCAAGTTGTAACAATTCCGCAAGCTCTTGTTTGACTTTCTTCTTCTGGAACTGAAGCAGCCATATGTAAATAATGATTATTCCTATAATCAGTATAGCGAACAAAACCAATCTCACTTCGATTGGTAAGAACATAGAACTGCTAAACATCATAAGATAGCAAAGAACAAAGCCCAAAATAACATCTGCTCTCACTATCCATTTTTGAACAAGTTGTAGCCTTCCCCATTTCAATTCCGGTATGTCCATTCTTTTTGGGTTGATCTTTCGTAACAGCTGTTTTAATCGCTTAATTCTGAAATCTTCTCTTTGTTTTTCATTTTGATAAAAACCAATCCCACTTTTCATCACACTCATAAAATATTTTAAGGATATCATCTCCTGCGAAAGAGCCTCTCGAGGTTTATTTTTGGAATTCATAATAAGCCAATTTGCCGCATTCATTAATTTATCTGTTTCTCTTTGCTTAGAAAATCGAATAAATGCGATACTAAAAATAAGTACTAAAAGTGGAAGTATCCAAAATATCAATACTAACGGCCAAGCCATTAGATTAATGAATATGAGATACTTTACCCCATCCATTCTTCCTAAAATTAAAGCTACTAGCAATAATAATGCAAACAATGGAAAAATGTGCCACAAAGGATGCCAATCATTATCAAATCAACAATAAAGAGGCCTTCTCTCATTTTTCTCAATGAACGCGGCAACGATTGTGGCGGACTATTCTTTATAGAAACCTTCTTCAATAGGTCTCTTAATCGATCAAGCTGGTCTTCAGATAGATTATGGTAAGACTTAGGCATTTCTCGGTTTTCCTCCATTCTAAAATTTCTCCTTTTTAACAATATCCCTTTTACAGATTTCTAAGACAAATCGTAGTCTAATCGTAATTCCTCTAAATGATATTTTAATGCTTTTACAGCATGCGGAATCTCTGCAGATGGAGTGTGTTCCCATTTCGCGAGCTCTTCATCCGCTCTTGCAACGACTTCTCTCACATCTTGTTTTTGAAGATGCAGTTGCAAGAAATATAAAAAGAGCATCATCACTGGAAGAACTACGATAATGTACGGTTCATATTGAACATATTCCAGCGCATACTTAACCGCGTATTGATTTCCCTCGTACCAATGTTGCAGGAAATTAAAAACCCCGCCTACTTTATAATTTAACCCCCATAGATTATAAATCTCGACAATCATTAAAATGGTAAAGAGTATCTTTGGAATATATCTGGTTCCCCGCACTCGAATCTGTTGATTGTCCTTACCTGGTACCGCAACGACTTGTTTGACCAATTGTTGTAGTCGGTGTATTCTTTCCTCTTCAAATCTTCGTTTCATCTTCTCTTCCCCAAATTTTATTTACTGAATCTCTTATTGATTGCTTCTGTTTCTAACTTCAACTCTTCCATGTAGTACTGCAATCTTTCAGCATCTTCGGGCATTGGAACTTGTTTGTATACAGAAAGCTCTTCTTCGGCGAGTTCAGTTAACATTCCAAACTCTTGATAATAGGACTCTACCCTGAAATAATGTACCAAATAAATGGTCCCTATAAAGAGAAGCAAAGTACCCATTCCTAGTAAAATCCCAAAAAGTAGAAACGGTGGGAAAAAAAGCCCCATTAGAATAAAAGCTCCTCCCGAATCTAATAGGTCCCGATTCATAAATAGTGAACACGCTATGATGACTTCTAACGCAAGAACAAGTCCTCTGACGATTCTTCCATCGTCTGGAAGCTGATTCTCACTATTGTTTTGCGTCATCACAGCTGTAAGTAATTCCCGCATCCGCGTTAATCGTCTTTGTCTAATCGCTTTTCTAAATAATTTCATTTCGCATCTCCCGACATATGATATTTCGACTCTAACACTTCTATAAATCTTTGAAGCTGCTTGATTTGTTCCGGAACATCCTCTATAGCAACATCCTTATACGTTGCAATCTCTGCACGAGCAATCTCAAATAGGTTATCAAACGCTATTTTTCGTTTTTCATGAACGCTAGAAGAAATTTCAAAATAGAACTTCCAAAACATCCCTATAGGAAGTCCAAAGAAAATGAGAGCAATCATTGCATCATAATAGTATGATGCAATCAATGACCATATGATGTACAAAGTGGGGCCCCCACAAACGTACAGCAATACAATTCGTATGAGACTAACAAAATTGAAAGGCGCACCTTTTGGCAACTTTGAGGTGTCTTGCTGTTTCAGACAAAATAGTCACAAGCTGTTGGCGTAGTTCATTAATATCTTCTTGTGAAACGTTTCTAGGAATTAATCGTAATAATGACTTTATAACCGTTTCACGCGGCTCTTCGATGTTGAACGCATCATCATTTTCAGATAAATACTGCTTTAATTCTTTCACGCTGTTTGGAAGTTCTTCGTCGGTGAAGTTTTGCCACTCTAAGACTTCTTCTTTCGCTCTACGGACAATTAGTGCCTGGTCTTCTTTAAATTCCTTACGTTCCCATAGAAAAAGTCCAAATCCAACGATAAAAAAGAATAAATAAGTTCTAAAGAACGGATTAAACTCCATTTGACCCTTTAAGTATTCAAAAGGGTGTGTCACCAACTCCTGAAACCAAACATCAACATTTAGTAAAGAAAACAGGAAAAAGAATACCGTTAATATCATCACGAATATTTTAAAAATATTTTTTACAGCAATTGGCATCACTGCAGCGCTAGGAATCGCAACAACTTCCCCTGAACGTTCTCGGATCGCTTCAATTAGCAATTCTCTTAGTCGTGCCAGCTGAATTTCTTCAATCCTTTTTTTCTTTTTCATAAATCCCCCTAATCCCACAGTTTGTTCCTTTTTATCACATAAATTCTTCTATGTCATATTCTACTCTGAAGTTTTCAACAAGATTCCTCAAACTTCTTGCTTCTGCTGATATTTCCTCATCCTCAAGATGTTTTCGAACATGCAATTCATCAGAAAATTCTTCGAGCTCTTTCTTTTCTTCAGACAATTCTGTAGGATACTCCGTCGTGTCTAAACCTATTTCTTCGTTAGTGAGTTCTAATAATTGTCCCACTTCCCTGTTATAAAGAACTCGCCTTTTTTCGCGAAATAAAAAATAGAATGCTAGCAAAACTAAGATTGCCACCGATACACCTGGAAGCGCTAGTACCAGTAACATTAAATATAATTGCTCTAAATCAGTACCTATAAATATCGAACTTAAACGTATAAATGTATAAATCATAATACCAAAAACGGCTATCAAGAGCCGGTCAATACTAAGTAACACAACTCTCCACCATTTATAGCTCTTTGGCAAGATTTGTGATGATTTTTTCTGACTCATCACTTGCTGTAACAATTCTCTTAAAAGAGAAATATCATTTTCCTTAATCCTTTTTTTCTTGTTCATATATCCCCCTAATGTCAGATGCGTTTATATAATTCTTTTAACTCCCGAGCTTCTTCCGTTAAATCTTCGTCTGCAATATATTTTCGTATACGTAGTTCTCTAGAAATCAGTTGCTTTATCTGAATCACTTCATCAGAATATGCCTTTTTTCTAATAGAACGAAAAACAAAGAATAAAATGATAGGGAGTACCCAGAATATTAGCACGAGTGGCCATGCCATCAGACTGATACCAGCAAGATACATTGCCCCTGGAATATTTCCTGACACCACACTCACTAGAAAAGCTATTACTGCTAGTGGAAAGTGTGTGCAACAGGGTATGACAATCATTGCCCACTCTCCAATATAGCAAAGTCTTCTTAACTTTCTATTTGCAGTAGGCAACGATTTAGGACTACTATTCTCCATAGAGACTTTCTCTAGCAGATCCCGTAATCGCGTAATTTCTTCTTCACTAACCCTTTTTCTCAAATCTGTTCCTCCCTACACTCCATATTTGATTCGTAAACAGCACGTAATCGTAGAGTGCTTTGATTGGCTCTGGAATATTGTCCCAAGGAACATCCTTATAGGCTGAAATATCTGTACAAGCTATTTTTAACAATTGTCTGATGTGTCGCCCTCGAATAAGGAAAGGAACGGTCCATCCCATCCAACAAATAAACAGACTGACGAACCCTATCCAGAAATTCTGCCATAGGTTGTTCAAAACATGTTCCAATTGTTCTATCAATACCGCTACGAAAATTATTACCACCGCGAAAAGACATAAAATCCAGAAAATTATCACTCCAAAAAAACGAGAGTCTTCATTCCACTCCTCCGAGCAGCCTTTCGGTAACGATGCTTTCTCCTCAGGATTTCCAGATGAATCATCCACAATCAGTTGACGGAGTGTTAAGAGTTCCTCTTGAGAGACTTTTGTCGGGAATAATAGCTCCAGTAGCGTATTTTGTTTTTTGATTGGTGCCTCCACTCCGAAAGCAATCTGTTCGGCATTCCATTGCTGTGGCAATTCCTGCTCGTACGGTTGATTTTCTTGTGGATAACTTTCTTCAGAAATTAGCTCTGCCTCAACATCTGAATTCTTCATTTTCAATAAGCCCTCCACTTCATTTTTATACAGTCTTTTTCGTATCCAACGAAAGACAAAGAACAAGACGATTGCCGTTCTCCATATCGTTAACAAAACTCTATTTGTTCCTGTTAAGAAAGAAGGGCCCTCGGTGAACCACAAGAATACTCCAAGAGGAAACAGTGTGACGATCAACAGCGCCACCATGAATATTTCTCCATCGGAAAGAATCCTTCTGGCGAGTTTTCTTCCTGGTGGTAATGCTACAGGGGTCTTTCTCCTCTGTATTTTTTTGGCAATTCGTGTCCGTAATTGAGTGATTTCTTCTTCACTAATCCTTTTTCCCAAGTCTATTCCTCCCTAAAACCCAAATCTCTTCTTATAATCCTCAATCAGAAATTCCGCGTCTTCGATGTCATCGTCCATATCTATGCGGTTAGTTTCTTTTAAAATCGCCATGCTCTTCTTGGCAAGCACGATGAGTCCACTGATTTCTTTTTCATAAAATTTTTGCTTTAGAAAAAGGAGTAGGCACCAGAAGAAGAAGAGTGGAACGGCAAAAAACAAGACTAAAAGCGAGATGGAAACAAATCCCGGCTTCTGAGCCACACGAGCGACAAGGGCCATTGTTGGGGCTTTGAAGATTTCGGTTTTGATAAAGAAATAGCCTAGAAACCCCGTAATATATCCAATCATAGCCAGTTTTTGTTCTGCACGCTTTGGTTTCGCCTGTGTGACACGTGCTTCTTGCGTCAATATGTCGGTCAAATAACGAAACTGCGCTAATTGTTCGTTCGTAATGCGATTATGAAACGAAAACTTCATCCTCTTCTCCTCCTAAAACCCGAATCTCTTCTTATAATCCTCAATCAGAAACTCCGCGTCTTCGATGTCCTCTTCTAAGTCGTCGCGTCCAGCTGCTTTAAGCGTTGCAATCGCACGTTCCGCTAGTGGAATCACTTCGCCAAGTTTACGTGTCAGTACTTTTTTAGACCAGATTCGGTACAGAAGAAAAAAGAATCCTAAAAACAAGTACAAAGAAACAAATGGTAAGAGTAGAAAAATCACATTCCCTTCTCCGGCAAACTTGTTTACCATAAACTCAAGTGGTCTCCATAAAATCCCCGTACGCATCACTAGGATGAATAAAAACATCCCCGCAATCATTTTGATAGTTGCCGTTTTGTCGACTAGTTCCGGCAATTCATCATCCATTCCCGCCTCTTTCATTAAGTAGCTTGTCAACTCGCGGAAGTTCACTAATATTTTTTTCGTCGCAACGTCTTTCAATAGAAGTCTAAACATGATTTTCTCCTTCCAGGATAATTCCTTTTTGTGCTAAATTTTCAATACATTCTTTGTAATACGCATCATCGTGCTCTTTGTATAACGGACTCGTCCACGCACACGCTTCCACTTCGGTATACGGCGGGCAAACTTTCCCACGATACGAAGCCTCTTTCCACTGCGGCGTCACATTGTAGCCACGGCGCTCCATTTCATCCATAATCAACGTATGGTACTGATACAGCACATACGGGCTATATGAAAACACATAGTCCACCGTCGCATGCTTCTTGCCCCAGCCATTGCCTCTGAGCGCACAACATTCGCGGTGCTGCCCCAACAGTTGCGGACGCGGAAGATGCCCAATCAAGTCCTCATGCCATAATCTCATCCCAGGCCTCCTATAAGCCGTATCGCTCGGTGTATTCGTTGATGACCACTTCTGCGTCAATCACGTCGTCTAAATTGTCATAGTCATATTCTTTTAAAACGGCCACCGCACGTTTGGCAATCGCCATTAACTCCTGTAGGTCCCGTTTTTCTCTGCGGTTGTTTCCATAACTCATCTAGCCCATTTAAAAATCGGAAGGTAGACAAAGAGAAACGCTAACGGCCATAGCGAAAGAAGCGGAAATTGATCAATCAGTGGTTTCGTCACACTTTTGAGCCAATCACTAGAAGAAAGCCATAATATGAAAATTAATCCTAGGATTGACGGAACCCAAGGCACACTTTTCATCCTCTTCAGGCACCACTTCATCGGTCCCCGCCATCTTCACGAGCGTCTTCGTCAACTCACGAAAAACTATTCACTCGCTCTTTTGAAATAAAAATTTCTAAACAATTGATTCATTTATTACCTCTAAATAGTTACTTTATTCCCATATTATACCATTTCTTGCGCCCCCGCCTATTCCCTCGTGAATTTACCCATTTTAAGGAGCACTCTCTCCCGTCCCATCGAAAAAAATAAAAAAACAGGTTGACAGTGCACGATTGAAACGAACCTTTCCGCACAACCTCCCGTGCTTTCGAAGCAAAAAAATAAAAATCTATTGATTCAATTAAAATGATGGTTAAGACGTTGTCTTAAATCGCCCTCTGGGGACATCTTCATAGTGATGATAGTAAAGGCATCGGATTGAGCCAAGGTCTCAATCCTACCGAGCTTCAAAGAGGGCGCTCAGAATAAATTCTGGCGCCCTCTAATTCACATCGGTTGCTTTGGCTTTACTATTCTCACTATAGAGTCCCCTGAGGGCTTTTTAAGCCAACGAAACTGCTTTTGAATCAATAGATTTTTATTACAGATTTCTTCGTCCTTCGATGGCAAGGAATGGTTGACATATCTGAGTCAAGAGGATATTCTTTTTTCAAAGACTAAGAAATAAATATTAGTTATTTCGAAGAATTAAAATGTGAATTGTTAAATTAAGTTCCTACAGTAGGTAGCAAGGTTATATAAGGTAATGAAAATGAAAAAGCTTTTTAATCTAGAAGTAATTGATGGTTATCCTCCAGTATCTATGGAAAGCATTTGGGCAGAAGTGACTGAAGAAGGATATCTTAAAGTTAATAATATTCCTTTTTATAGCAAAAGAAATCTCTTTAGGTGATATTGTGAGTGGAATACAAACGGAAGAAAATTACTTATTATATGATAAAAACGATAATTCATAGTCAAAAATAGTACATTGCGGATTGTTTTCTTTAATGAAAACCAGAAATTTAAAGATAGAATATTAACGAAACTAATCGATCTTGGATGTGAGTATGAAGCATTTAATGTCAATTTCTATGCAATAAACATACCTATTCAAGTAGCTATAGAAGAAATATATATTTTCTTAGATGAGTTTGTGGAAACTGGCGATTTAGATTATGACACAGGTTATTTGGCACAATAATTTGTGCAAGCTATAACTTGCGAAATCTCGTAATATGTAGAAAAATTCTAGCATTGTTTACGTGGTAGAAATTTTAAGACTATGTGATAGCGGCCAACAAGCCCACTACTTCCACTGCGATCAAATCGGCATCCCGCGTGAGATGACCGATAAAGACGGCAATTTACTGTGGTTCGGCAACTATACCTGCTGGGGTCGTCTGAAAGAGGAAACCAAGTAACGGATAGCGCATACCAGCCGTTCCGCCTGCAAAACCAGTATGCCGACCGTGAGACAGGGGTTGCATTATAACTTCTTTAGGTATTACGAGCCTGAAGTGGGTCGGTTTGTGAATCAGGATCCGATTGGGTTGTTTTGGTGGGGATAATCTGTATCAGTTTGCACTTAATATGCAGGCTTTGGGTAAAAAAATCAAACGCATACTGATTTACTCGAGAGATTGATATTGCTCAAGGAGGATTAAGAAAAACAGGAACTCCTAAAGCTCAAAGAAAATGTTTAAGAAATGAATCCAAGAAATTTCTTAGAAAATTGAAAAAAGCAGGTAAGAAATGCCCTTAAATTTTTTTAGGAGAATTTATATGAAAGAAAAATGGATACGTTAATTTTTAACTTTTTAGATAGTAAACCCAATATGAATAATGTATTAGTTGGGCTAGATTTAGACTATTCAAATAAAGTGATAGCGCCAGATGGTCATAAGTTAGCACTGATTGCTTTTATGCCAATTGAAAATTTATTGACTATTGCACCTCAATTTAAAAATAGATTTTCAGGATAAGGAATATAAAGATAAAGTAATTTACGTTTTTTTCTTATTACGATAAAGAAGATTATTTTCTTGACTACATTACTGAAATTGACGATGCTATTCAAGGATACACGAAAGTTATCATCGGAGATAAAAAAATCAGTTCAAGTTTAACCTAGATAAATTTTTATCCAATTAATCCTATTGAGAATTTAGATGAAATGAGTTTTTTTAGGAGGACAACCTGAATATTTACAACAAGAGAGTTATAATTTTTCTAGAAAAAAATATTTTCATAGGTCAAATCTTAGGAATGGATCTACCTGAAAAAAGTAAATGAAATTTTTTTATCTAACTGAGAACATAGGATATTTTTTTATAAATCGAGATCTATCTGGTGGATTATTCTTCGTACAGACGACTTAAACAAAACTAAAAAAAGGAGTGAAAAATTATGAATGAAAGTATTGAAACAGTATTAAATAGTTTTCTGATGGAAATGTATAAATGGGAAGACAATGCTAATAAGCATATTGATGCAGGCACAGATATTCCTGATGAGATATTGAAACAAACACTAAAGGAAATATACGATAAATATCTAACAGATAAACCAAGAAAAATGGGAAAGTTAGAATGTATGGCTGTTAACTATCCTCCAACATTCAATCCAAATAACGAGAAAATCATTGAAATAGAAGAAAAAGGTAGCTCTATAACTGTAAAAAGTGATGTGCTTTACGCTGGAATGGAAGCACAAAGACTTTATAAATTCAAAAAACAGGCAGGTCTTTGGAAATTAGATAATGTAAAAGAATTTGATACTTATGATGGGAAATGGCATTCTATACATATCTAAATTAAAGTAATTAGCAAACTGTAGCCAGCATGAATCCTCCAATCCTGACGTGGGGCATGTGCGGTACGCAAGAACCCTTGGCATAGGTACACAACTGGATCAACGAAGACGGCGAAAAACGCCAGCACCCCCCTACTCCACTGCGATCAAATCGGTATCACAAGATAGATGCCAGATAAGGACGGCAACCTGGTTTTGGTTCGGGGATTATTAAGGTTAAGGCAAACTGAATAGCGAAACGAAAAATAACGGGAAAGGCTCACCCACCCTTCCGCCTGCAGAACATCCTTGTCCATACTGGCATGTAGATACTACCAAAATGGAAGACAATCTTATTCAAAAAAAGAAAGAATGGGAATGGTG
>BNJV01001722.1_pt1 | contig 61233 bp, 88 predicted proteins | sample 8540591 | NCBI WGS metagenome assembly BNJV01 (sample SAMD00202457, study PRJDB9452) | human saliva metagenome | host: Homo sapiens | reverse complement strand
AGGATTTTGTTAGGGAATGTGGCGGTGTAGGCGGGATATGGTATGATGAAGGCACTGATGCAAGTGAGGTTTCGTATATGAAATTGGAACGGGCAAGATAATCAAACGACTTTATGGGGAATGATACGAGAAATGCGATAGATGGTTTTCTGTGAATTGGAAAGATGTTACAATAAAACAGAGGTGATGTGTGCAAACAATAGATTGTCGAAGATGAAAATCATTCGTGATGCATTGTAAGAATTGAAAAATGGAATTATGAAGTGGTTGCGGTGGAAGACTTTTCGCAAATGTGCACTCAATTTTGGCAGTTAATCCGCAGTTGGTGATTTTGGATATTACATTGCCGTTTTATAATGGCTATTATTGGTGCCAAAGAGATTCGTAAGGTGTCTCAAGTGCCGATAATGTTCTTGTCGTCCAGGGATCAAGCGATGGATATTACTGATGTCGATTAATATGGAGCGCGGATATTATATAAAAACCGTTTTGAGCCGAGTGTATTGGTGCCATCCAAGGGATGATGCGTCGCAGTTATGAGTTCGTTCAGCAAAAGATCGTGGAATACAAGGGGATGCCTTACAACTGGGAAGCGGAAAAGGGTTTTCGTATGAGGGTAATGTCATTGAATTGACGAAGAGAATATTATCATTTTACGCGTATTGTTTGAAAAACAAGTGATATAGCGCGAGGGAGATTTAATAATGTATTGTGGAATACGATGTGTTCGTCGATGATAATACCTTGTCCGTGACGGTTGCTCGTTTGCAGGAAGCGCCTTGAGAAATCGGCTTAGAAAAATTAATCACGACGAGGCGTCTGGTATGGATTGGCGGAGCGATTGAATGAAAACAAAAAGTTGAATTTAGTATGGCTTGTTCAAAATCGCATGCTTTCTTACTCGGAGCGCTGGCCTTCATCGAAGTGTTTTCGATTGGGTTCTTCTTCTGCGTCTTTAATTGGCTAAAGTTCAGAAGTCGGCTATTATTTATTTTTTACTAGCCTTTTTCCTTTTTGGTAGTCGCGGGTGCACTTTTTGATGGCACGATTGGAGAAAGTATAAAGAAGTCGCTCGCAGTTTGCAGCAGGAAGTGACGACGCTAGACGATGGGTTTTCGCCCGTTGTAAGTCATTTATATGAGGCCATTCAACAAGAGAAGTCGGATATGCGAGGGTCAGTACGAAAGATGAAGCAACTTCGCAAGGAAGATGTGGACTACATACGTTTATGGGCGCACCAAATTAAAACGAGTATTGCCGCGAGTCAATTGTTGATTCGTGAGTTGCCGCAAACGTCTGAGAAATCTTTTGATTGAGTCAAGAACTCGTTCGGATTACGACCCATACAGAATTAGCACTGCATTACGTTCGAATGGAAAGTTTCCATCAAGACTTATCGATTTCAACCATCTCTATCGATGAAGTGATTCGTCCGCTCTTGAAGAAATACGCAACCTTCTTTATTTCGAAGAAATTGCATTTGGACCATGTTCCTACCGAGGAGGTGGTCACGGATTCTAAAGCGGTTAGGCGTTATCGTCGAGCAAGTGTTATCGAACGCGGTGAAATATACACCCGAAGAGGAACGACTCGCATTCTTTTTGAAGAAGATAGCATGTTAACGATTGAAGATACAGGAATCGGGATTGCCCCTTACGATATTAAACGGATTTTGAACGTGGATTTAGCGGCTATAACGGTCGTGTGAACCACCAATCGACAGGGCTAGGGGCTCACTTATTCTTCTAGAGATTGCCAAACGATTAGGCGTTACGCTTAGTGTAGACTCAACAGTTGGAGAAGGACGACGGTCTCGTATTCAGATTCCGTCTGAAGTGATGCAAGTGAAAGATTAATGGAAAGCGAGGGAAACCTTCTGCTGTGCGATAAAAGGGGTATTGCTACAAAAGTTAACAATGACACGCCCGGATGTAGTTAGAATTAAAGATAATCAATATCGTTTGAGATAGAGAATGACAATGACGGTAGATCAACTAGAATTAGTCGTCATTACAGGTATGAGTGGGGCAGGGAAAAACTGTTGCAACGCAAAGTTTGAAGACATGGATATTTCTGTGTCGATAATATGCTACCAAGTTCTACCAAAAATTTTGGGAATTAGTAAAAGAATCAGAAAATTACAAAAATTGCGCTCGCAATCGACTTTACGTTCACGCGCATTCTTTGATGAAAATCATGTCAGCCATTGCAGGCCTTGATAACACATCATTTATTACAACAAAAATTTTATTCTTAGAAGCGAGCGGATGATGCGCTTGTTTCTCGTTACAAAGAAAACAAGAAGAACGCACCTCTTGCTAGTGATGGTCGTATTTACGATGGCATTATTGCGGAACGTCGTTTATTGCAAGATATTAAGACACGTGCGCAAAAAGTGATTGATACAACAAATCTTTTCACCGTAAATTACGTGAAGAAATCATGCAAGCATTCTCTACAGGCAGCGAAGGAATTTTGCACAATCCAAGTGATGTCATTTGGATTTAAAATACGGACTTCCAATCGATGCGGATGTCGTGATGGATGTACGTTTCTTACCAAATCCACACTATATTCCAGAGTTACGTCCACTCACTGGGCTAGATGAACCTGTGTATGATTATGTCATGAGCCAACCAGAAGCGAAGACGTTCTATCACAAATTGATGGACTTACTCGGACTTCTCAATTCCAGGCTACAAAAAGAAGGAAAATCGAGCGTGACGATTGCCATCGGATGTACTGGTGGGTCAACACTGTTCTGTAGCTTTTTGGTGGAACGTATCGACGCGAATTATTATCAGACTCTTATAACGTGAAAATCTCTCATCGTGACAAAGACCGTCGTAAAGAAGGGAATGGACGCTCATGATGTTCGAGGTAACACCGAACCCTCCGAGGAAAGAAAGGTCCCAAAATCACTGTTATTGGTGGAGGGACAGGGCTTCCTGTTCTACTGAGAAAACCTTCGTAAGAGAGATGCGGATGTGACTGCGATTGTAACGGTTGCTGATGATGGTGGAAGTTCAGGAATCATTCGAGACTATATGAACGTTGTGCCGCCAGGAGATATTCGTAACTGTATGATTGCTCTTCTCCGATGAACGCTTTACAAAAAAGAAATTTTCCAATATCGTTTCAATTCGACGATCAATTCTTCGCCGGACATGCGATTGGGAACTTAATTATCGCGGCCTTAACAGAGATGCGTGGAAATATTTTTCGATGCGATTCGTCTCCTAAGCCGTATGATGGCGGTGGAAGGACATGTGTATCCTGCCGCTGAAGAGCCATTATTACTCCGTGCTGAATTCCAAGATGGAACGATTGTGGACGGGGAAGCGGAACTTGTCAAATATCGCAAGAAGATTAAGCGAGTTTCCGTGCATTGCTACGACGAAAATCGTAAAGCTCGATGAAAGCCGAACTCAATGGCGGCACGTGAAGTCATCAATGCGATTATGGAAGCTGATATGGTTGTACTAGGACCTGGTAGTCTTTTATACTAGTATCTTGCCAAACTTAATGATTAGCGATATTGGTCAAGCCGTTTGCTGAAACGAAAGCGGAAGTGGTGTACATCTGTAACATCATGACGCAACGTGGTGAAACGGAACACTTTACCGATGCAGATCGTGTACGCGTGTTGCATGACCATTTAGGAACTAAAGTTTATCGACACTGTTCTCGTGAATACAGAGGCAGTGCCAGAAGAGTACTTAAACCAACAAAAGAACGAAGAGTATCTTTACCAAGTGAAGTACGACTTCCAAGGATTGCGCGACGAGGGATGCCGAGTAGTGTCGTCTGACTTTATTAAATTACGTGAAAAAGGGCGTATACCATGATGGTGAAAAAGTCATCGACGAATTATTCCGTCTCCTACAAAGTGCACGAATTGAATAATAACGAATGAAATAGGAGCCAAGACTTCCTCTTGGCTCCTTCAACATGACTAGAAGAGAAAGGAGGAGGCCTGTGTCCTTACTATCATTTGCTGCAGAAACAAAACAAGAACTAACGCAACTAGAAGTGCAATATGACTATTCAAAAATATGAACTAGCGGCACTCATTCGAATGAATGGAGCGGTTGGGATTTTGAATCGTCAATTGATTTTTAAATATCCAAACGGAAAAACGCGACGATTGCCAGACGGATTTACGTGCTCTTGAAGAAGTATTATCAGTGGAAAGTGAACTCTTGGTTCGCCGTAAGATGAAACTGAAGAAGAACAATGTGTATATCGTACGTTTAAAACATGGAACGGAAGAGATTCTGGAAGACTTGAATATCAAGTCGAGCGGCTTATTTAATATGCGCGTTCCGGAAAATGTTCGTGAAGACGAAGAGAAGATGCGCCTACCTTCGTGGGGCGTTTCTGGCTGGTGGTTCGATTAATGATCCGAAAAACGAGCCGTTATCACTTAGAGATTTATTCGATTTACGAAGAGCATAACGACGATATTTGTCAGATGATGAATGCGTTTGGGTTGAATGCGAGAACGATTGAGCGTCGTAAAGGGTATATCACGTATTTGAAAAGAAGCTGAGAAAAATCGCAGACTTCCTTTGCCGTGATTCATGCGTCTAAAGCGATGTTGCATTTTGAAGATATCCGAATCATTCGCGATATGCGAAATACGGCGAATCGTTTAGTAAACTGCGAGAATGCTAATATTAATAAAGTGGTGAACGCAGCCACTCGTCAAATCGAAGAGATTCAATATATCGAAGATACGGTAGGGCTGGATGCCTTGCCAGATAAATTATCGGATATTGCCAAAAATCCGTTTAGAGAATCCAGAAATTAGTTTGAAAGAATTGGGCGAGATGTTACCTTCTGGGCCTATCTCAAAATCAGGGGTAAACCACAGACTGCGTAAGATTTCGGAATTTTCTCAAAAATTAAGAGAAGAAGGAAAAGCCAATTAGAAGCATCTAGACGTAGCTTACTATAGAAAAAACTATAGGAGGTTCGTCTTATGAACTTAGTATCTTTAATTGGTCGTGTTGTCAAAGAGGTAGAGGTGCAACAGCTTCAACCTTCCGGAAAGAGTGTGTTTAATAATACGATTGCGGTACAAAATGTATACCGCAATAGCGATGATTCGTATCATTCACACTTTATCCAAGTGGTCGCCTGGGGCAAAAATTGCGGAACGTATCGGTAAGTTTGTCAAAAGGGGGACCGTATTGGCGTGGAAGGGCGACTCAACACCCGTCGCTACACTAACAAGAATCATCAAGAGGTGTATGTGACCGAAGTGGTGATTGAAGAAGTGTACTTCTTAGAGCGAAAACACGAAACAGAAGAGGACGGCGCAAGTCCTTTTGAAGATCCGCAAAGTTTGTTTGTGGAATAGTGTAAGGAGAGAAATTCCTTCACGTGACAGTTTAAATGAAGGAGTTTTTCGAGTGATTATATTAATAAATGGAACAGCAATTGCCATCGGAGCGCTTGTGGGTGTGTTTTTACGACACATTATTTCAGAGCGTTTCGCGCAACATATCATGCAAGGGTTAGCGCTATGTGTATTTCCTGGTCGGAATTAAAGGCGCGATTCAAATCCCGAATAGCTTTGATTATGATTTTATCGCTTGTATGTGGGGGCGTTGTCGGAGAAGGGCTTCAAATGGAGGAGCGAGTACGTAAGTTCTCAGACTGGCTTCAAGAGAAGGCGTCAAAAGGCAAAGAAAACAATTTAAATATCGGTGAGGGGTTCGTTGCAGCAGTGATGATTTTCTGCGTGGGGGCACTTGCCACAATGGGGTCTCATCCAGTTAGGAATTACTGGAGATACAACGCTGCTTCAAACGAAGTCCGTATTAGATGGGATTACTTCATCTTTCTTGCGGCAACGGAAGGGATTGGAGTTGGACTTTCAGCAGTGGCGGTAATTGCATATGAGTTAATTTTTAGTGGGATTATCTCAACTAGTGGCTCCTCATTTGAATGATGTGGTAACCGTATCGATGTCCGCGGTTGGATCGGTTCTTTTTAGTTGGGTTTAGCGATGAACTTACTAGGGATTACGAAGATTAAAGTATTAAACTTCTTGCCAGCCATTTTTTTATGCCGATACTACTTGTACCGCTATTTGCGTTATTTTAAGAACAAGAAAACACCGGATCAAGAATTTTCTTGGTCCGGTGTTTTTGTGATTTCATTAGTTATTTTCTGCTTCTAATTTTTCGAAAGCATCGTGTAAGATTGATTTCAATGTTTTTCGCAGATAAGTCCATTTTTCTCTTGTTCAGAGTCAGCTAGAGGAATTTCGATGATTTGACGAATTCCTTCACGTCCGATAACGGCTGGAGCTCCGATGAAAATATCATCTTGTCCGTATTGACCTTCAAGGTATACCGATAATGGGAAGATGGCTTGTTCGTTGTTTAAGATGGCTTTTGTAATACGCGCTAGAGTAGCACCAATACCGTAGTAAGTCGCACCTTTTTTAGCGATAATTTCATAAGCCGCGTCACGTACTTGGAAGAATACTTCGACTAATTTTTCTTCATCTACGTGTGGATTTTGACGAACCCATTCATAGATTTGTAAACCGCCGACGTTTGTATGTGACCAAACTGGGAATTCAGTATCCCCGTGTTCACCCATGATATATCCGTGAACGTTACGAGCGTCAACGCCGACTAATTCAGCGATTGTTTGACGGAAACGAGCACTATCTAAAGAAGTACCAGATCCGATAACGCGTTCTTTTTGGAAGTCCTGAGAATTTCCAAGTTGCGTAAGTTAAGATATCTACTGGGTTAGTCGCCATTAGGAAGATTCCGTTGAATCCGCTCGCCATAATAGAGTCTACGATGTTTTTCAAGATTTTTAAATTTTTAGAAACTAAGTCCAAGCGAGTTTCTCCTGGTTTTTGAGGAGCGCCTGCTGTGATACATACGATATCTGCGTCGTGGCAGTCTTCGTATTTCGCTGCATAAATCTTTTTAGGGGCATTGAAAGCTAAGGCATGTGATAAGTCTAACGCATCGCCTTCTGTTTTCTCGAAATTGATGTCGATAATTCCTAGTTCTTCAGCAATCCCTTGTAATACAAGTGCGTATGCATAACTAGAACCAACGGCACCGTCACCGACTAAAAATTACTTTTATTACCATGTTTTTTTGAGATTTTTTTCCATATTCATACCTCCTAAAAAAATTAGTGATGGAATATCCATAAATAAGTATAGCACGATTTTTTTGAAAAATTGATTTTCAAAAGGCTCTTTTATGACAAATAATACATAAAAAACACAATTTCGTGAAAAAGTGAATTAATAACGGGACAGTGTAGGGGTATGGTATAATAGCAAAATAGAAGAAAAAAGAATAGGTGAAAGTATGAAATTAGTCGTTGGTCTAGGGAATCCTGGAGCAAAGTATAAAGGGACAAGACATAATGTCGGATTCATGACAATGGATGAAGTGGCCTATCAAGAGAAGTTTGATTTTGATAAGGCACTCTTCGATGCAGTTTTTGCGCAGGTACAAATCGGTGGCGAGAAAGTCATCTTCATGAAGCCATTAACGTTTATGAACTTATCGGGGGAAGCGATTCGTCCGCTGATGAATTATTTTAAGATTGGAATCGAAGACTTGCTGGTTGTTTATGATGATATGGATCTGCCGGTTGGAAAGATTCGTCTTCGTCAAAAAGGCAGTGCCGGAGGACATAACGGAATCAAGAGTATTATTTCGTGCCTGGGGACGAGCGAGTTTAACCGTATAAAAGTGGGGGTTGGTCGTCCAAAAGATGGGCGAACGGTCGTAGGACATGTGCTCAACCGTTTTGAAAAAGAGGAAGAAGAGGACATTATTTTTGCCGTGCAAAAGAGTGTCGATGCGATTCGTTCGTGGATTGAAACGAGCGATTTCGTTAAAACAATGAATCAATTTAATTAACAAATAGAGGGAAAGAGATGCTGCAAATTTTTTTGCGGTCTCTTTTTGTCGTTGGAAAAAGGAGAACATTATGCAATTATTGCACCAAACCATTAGTAAACTAAAAGGATTTAAAGAGTGGTTCGATACTCTTGATTTACATGAGAGTCAACTCGTGCTAGTCTCAGTGGATCTGTAAAGCATTTGGCCGAGTCATGCGCGTTTGAGAAATTGGACAAGCAATTAGTGATTGTGACGCCAACGCTCTTACAAGCAACGCAAACCTACGAAGAGTTATCAGAGTGGTATGACGATGAGGTTGTACACCTCTTCCCGGTAGAAGAGTCGCTTGCGGCGGATTTCTCGGTAGTGTCACCGGATGTGGTGAGCCAACGCATTCGCACGCTTGATTTCTTAAGTCGTGGAGAAAAAGGGAATCGTAATCGTGCCACTATCAGGGATTCAAAAGCTCTTAGTGCCAGTAGCGGTATGGAAGAAGAGCTCGATTGAACTGTCGATGGGGTCTGAAATCGAATCGATGGATGCCTTTGTAGAGCAGTTAGTGGAATTAGGATATCGCCGTGAAAATATGGTCGCGACTCCTGGTGAATTTGCGCTTCGTGGAAGTATTGTCGATATTTATCCATTAGACCAAGAGTATCCACTACGTCTGGACTTCTTTGATACGGAAGTGGATCTCGATTCGTATGTTTAATGCGGAAACACAACGTTCAATGGATGTGATTCAAGAAGTGCGCATTTTACCAGCAACAGACTTGCCACTTCAAAAGGAAGCAGTATGGAAGGCACAAACCAAGATTCATGCGCTCTATGAAAAGGATGTGAAGGCGGCTCAAAGTCCAGAGCGAAAAGATCAAGTTAAAAATATTCAACAAGCTATCGATGCACAATTAGAAAATGGGGAAATCCCCTCGAACTTAACGTACTTCTTGGAATGTATTTATCCAGAGAAGACTAGCTTATTAGATTACGTTTCTAAAGATGCGTACCTCATTATTGATGACTACGCTCGTTTTATCGAAAAAAGCAAAACCTTAGAAGAAGAGGCAGGCTATTGGAAGACGCACCATATCGAAACGGGTGCGATTGCTTCTGGATTGTCGCTTGTTCAAGATGGACGAAAAGTATTAAAAGAAAGTCCGCTCTCGAGAACGTATTTAGCCATTTTTCAAAAAGGGCTTGGAAGACTCGCACTCGATGCGATTCATCCAATTACGACGCGCACGATGACACAGTTCTTCTCGCAAATGCCGATGGTGAAAGTCGAAGCAGACCGCTGGAAGAAACAAGGCGCAACAGTTATCGTCTTAGTCGATGATGCTAAACGCGCTCAAAAGGTCGAACAAACCTTTGCGGATTTTGACATTAAGAGTGTGATTTCAAACGGGGCCGTGCTAGAAGGGCAACTTCAAATCATGGTCGGCAAGATGCATAATGGATTTGAGCTGCCGGAAGATAAATTTGCCGTTTTAACGGAACGCGAATTATTCAATAAACTCACGAAACGTGCACCACGAAATCAAAAAATCTCGAACGCGGAACGTTTGAAGAGCTACACTGAGTTAGCCGTTGGAGACTATGTGGTTCACGTGAATCACGGGGTCGGTGTGTACCAAGGGATGGAGACGCTCGAAATTGGTGGTATCCACCAAGACTACATGTCGATTCACTACCAAGATGGCGGAAATCTATTCGTTCCGGTTTCTCAAATTAAGCTCGTTCAAAAAAATATGTGTCGTCGGATGCAAAAGTTCCAAAACTCAATAAATTGGGCGGTACGGAATGGGCGAAGACGAAACGCAAAGTAACGGCCAAGATTGAGGATATCGCTGATGAACTCATCGAACTCTATGCCAAACGTGACGCCGAGAAAGGGATATGCGTTTAGCCGCGATACGGTGGAACAACAAGAATTCGAACAGGCCTTTCCCATACACGGAGACGCAAGACCAATTGCGAAGTGTGGCGGAAATTAAGGAAGACATGCAAAAGGATAAACCGATGGACCGTCTGCTTGTCGGAGATGTTGGATACGGGAAGACGGAAGTAGCCATGCGTGCGGTCTTTAAGGCGGTCATGGATGGAAAACAAGCGGCCGTTTTGGTACCAACAACGATTCTTGCCGAGCAACATTACGAAAATTTCGTACAACGCTTCTCGGATTATCCATTTACCATCGGATTATTAAGCCGTTTCCGTAGTAAAAAAGAACAAGAAGAAACGATTGAGAAGCTTCGTAAGGGAGCAGTCGATATCGTTATCGGGACGCATCGTCTGCTTTCAAAAGACGTGCAGTTTTTAGACTTAGGACTTCTCGTTGTCGACGAAGAACAACGCTTTGGAGTGAAGCATAAGGAACGTTTGAAACAATTGAAATCACAAGTGGATGTATTGACGCTAACGGCAACACCAATTCCAAGAACGTTGCATATGTCCATGCTTGGAGTGCGTGATTTATCCGTTATCGAGACACCACCAGCAAACCGATATCCGGTTCAAACTTTCGTAATGGAACAAAACCCGATGACGATTCGTGACGGCATCGAACGTGAAATGGCTCGTGGCGGACAAGTCTTCTATTTATATAATCGTGTGGAGACTATTGAGAAGAAGGCCGATGAACTGAGAGCTCTTGTCCCAGGATGTCGTGTCGGTGTGATTCATGGTCAAATGAGTGAGACGACGCTAGAGAATATTCTCTACCAATTTATCGAAGGGGAATACGATGTGTTAGTGACGACCACGATTATCGAAACCGGAGTGGATATTCCAAACGTTAATACCCTCTTTATTGAAAATGCGGATCATATGGGGCTTTCGCAGTTGTATCAATTGCGTGGACGTGTTGGGCGTACAAACCGTATTGCCTATGCGTACCTCATGTATCAACCCGATAAAGTCTTAACCGAAGTCAGCGAGAAGCGTCTGCAAGCGATGCGCGACTTTACAGAACTTGGGTCTGGATTCAAGATTGCTATGCGTGATTTATCGATTCGTGGGGCAGGGAATTTGCTTGGAAAAACAACAGCACGGATTTATCGATTCGGTCGGATTCGATTTATATTCTCAATTATTAAGTGAAGCCGTGTTGAAGAAACAAGGGAAAAGAAGTGAAGTCGGACGAAGAAACCGTCGAAATCGACTTGCAAATTGATGCCTATATTCCAGCAAGCTATATTCAAGACGAACGTCAAAAAATCGAGATGTATAAACGCATTCGCTCGATTGATAGCGTGGAAGCTTATGAAGAATTGCTCGATGACTTTATTGACCGCTTCGGTGACTTCCCAGATGAAGTCAGTGCATTAGCAGAGATTGGACTCATTAAGCATTATGCCAACGAGATTGACGTCGTATCGATTAAACGTAAAGACAATTCGGTGACAATTACGATTGCGCCGCCAAGTGCGACTCGCCTGCAAGGGGTGCCCGTCTTTGAGGCGCTTGGTCCGGTGAAATTACCAGCGCAAGTAGCTAACAAGGGCGAAAGTCTTCAGATTTTATTAAATATCACGCAAAAGCCTGTTGACTTATGGCTCGAGCAAGTTAAACTGTTTGTAAAAACATGCGGGGAAATTTTAGCCCGCGATGAGGAAAAACATGAAGAAGATAAATAGTAAAGGGATGATGCAAGGGGCGATTGCGCTCTCGATTGCCGCGTTTATTGCTAAGATTTTAAGCGCGGTGTACCGAGTTCCTTTCCAAAATATGGTGGGCAACACCGGTTTCTATGTATATCAGCAGGTGTATCCTATTTATGGAATCGGCATGACCTTTGCGTTAACGGGATTCCCGGTATTCGTGTCCAATGTAGTCGCAGAATACTTGGAGTCGACACATTTAAAGAAATTATTGAAGCAGTTATTCGTGATTGCGAGCCTTATTGGAGTGGGGGATTTTTGCCTTCCTCCATTTTGGGTGCGGGAATGATTGCCCGCTGGATGGGAGACGTTGAACTCTTGCCAGTCGTCCAAAAGCGTATCGTGGATGTTTCTATTGATGCCGTTTCTGGTCATCACAAGGGGTTATTTCCAAGGAAGCTTCCGGATGATGCCGACTGCTATCTCACAAGTGGTGGAGCAGGTCGTTCGTGTCGCGGTGATTCTCTTCGTGGCGAGTCTATTTGGCAGCGCGATTTCAGATTACTACACGATGGGCACATGGGCGATGTCGAGTGCGACGATTGCGGCCGTGTTTGCGATTCTTGTGATGCTGTATTATGTATTGAAAGAAACGAAAGATCCGCTCGACGGCTTGACGATTACGCCAGTAGAAATGGAAGTGCCGACATTTGGACATCTCTTTAAACGCTTTTGCCTTTTGAAGGGGGAACGATTTGCCTACTCAGTTCAATTTTAGTCTTGTTCCAATTGGTGGATTCGTTCTCTGTGTATAATGTGTTAACAGACCAAGGGATGCTTCCAGAAGTGGCAAAAGACCTCAAGGGGATTTACGACCGAGGACAGCCGCTTGTGCAATTAGGAATGGTCGTTGGCGTTGGATTTTCATCTAGTTATATGCCGATGTTGTCGCGCGCCTTTAAGAAAGGTCATGACTTAGAGTTTAAGAGACTATCCGCGTCGCTTCTTCGAATGACGATGACGTTCTCGGTAGTCGCAACGATGGGAATGATTGCGATCCTGCCATGGTTAAATACTGCACTCTTTGGAGATGCCAAGGGGCAGGCAGTGCTCCTTGTCTATGTCACCAGTATTTTCTTTGCATCTGTGATTATGTCGCTGCACGGTATTTTTCCAAAGTCAGCATCAATATCCCAAAAACGCTACTGGCACTCACAGCTGGGCTCGTAGTGAAGGCAAGTACGAACTACTTATTCGTTGCGATGTTTGGAACGCTTGGAGCCAGCCTTGCGACAGCTTTGGGCCTTTTCGTAATGATGGGTGTGATGATGGCTTTTGCAAAAGAGATTATGACAAGTGTCTTACGTGATGGGAATTTTATGCAGTTACTTACAGGCATTGCACTTGGCATGACGGTCATTGTTTCGGTATTATCATACGGAGCATGGCATTTTTGCAGGGATGCAAGATTCAAGAACGATGGCCTTTGTCTTTTTCAATCGTCTTTGCCTTTATAGGAGTTGCGATTTTCCTGGCAGGAACGATGAAATGGAATTTATTCACCAAACGCGAATGGGTACTAATTCCAAAAAGGAAAGACTTTATTACGTAAATTTAGTAGAAAAAGAGGAAAATGATGAGACTCGATAAATTTTTTTAAAAAGTATCACGATTAATCAAACGCCGTACGGTTGCTAAAGAAGTAGCCGACAAGGGACGTGTGTTTATCAATGATAAAGTGGCGAAATCTTCAACAGACGTCAAAGTCGGAGATAAAAATCGCGATTCAATTCGGGAACAAACATGTCTTAGTACAAGTTGAAGCATTGCTAGATTCAACGAGAAAAAGAAGACGCTAAGGAAATGTTCACGATTCTTGAAGAGAAGCTGATTAAAGAAGAGCCTTTAGAATTATAATGAATGGGAGAATACGGCAAGTTTGTCGTATTCTTTTTTTAATGTAGAAATCTATTTGTTTTGAATGCGTTTTCTGTTGACAAAAAAATAAAAAAAGAGTAATATAAATAGTACTTTTTTTAAAAAGAAATAAGGAGGGAAAACCGTGGATTTAAATGCAATTAATTTTTTTCAACCATTTAATGCAATGATGGAATTACGTCACTTTTTGGCGATTTTAATTTCATGTATTTGTGGACTTGCCATCGGTTACGAACGTACCTCCAGAAATAAACAAGCAGGGGTTAAAACCCACATGATTGTGGCGCTCACTTCTTGCTTAATGATGATTATTTCAAAAGAAGCCTTCATTGATACACCGCATTACGATACAGCGCGTGTGGCTGCTCAAGTAGTCAGCGGTATCAGCTTTATCGGTGGGGGGATCATCTTCATGCGTGAAAAACGCGTGAGTGGACTGACCACCGCTTCAGGGATTTGGGCCACAGCCGGGATTGGACTTGCGATTGGCGGAGGATTCTGGTTCTTCGGTTCCCTTTGTGCAGCGATTATTGTCATCGTCCAAAAATTGGCTTATCAACCAATCTTGCAAGGGAAACAACGTCAAGTAAATATTTACTGTGAAATTCCAGACCCAACAATTGTGCAGTCGATTTATAATTACTGCCACTTCGAAGACTATCAATCGATTCAAGTCGAAGCGCGCGAACTCGATGGCGAAAAATACGAGCTCGTGATTCGCATTCATAATGACGAAGAAATCATTATCGAAAACTTGAAAAATTACATTCGCGAAACGGAAAATCAAGTGGTCATTAAACGCGTGAAACTCCGTACCGAAGATGTTAACTAGGAAGGTAACCAGGAAACGTCACTTTTCTGTGGTTGTTCATGGTAACACCAAAAAATATAAAATTTATAAAATGCGCAAAAAATGATTCCGCAAGACTAACGGATTCTATAATAACAGTAATGTGATACGCATCGAATGTGAATTACGCGGAGTAGGGCTTGTACCTTACTCCGCGTTTGAAGCTTCGAAGGTGAGAGACGGAAGGCTCGAACCGGTGCAACATTACAGTTATTATAAAGATATCCGTTAGGAAACGCGGAATCATTTTTAATTTCGAAAGCAAGTTTACAAAAAAATTTATAAAAAAATCTTAGTGTAACCATGGACGATGAGCGTCATTCTTGTTATACTCAGTTTGTATAAGTAAAAAAGGAGACAATTAAGGTGACGAAAGAAACACAACAAAGAAATTCGAATGTAATTTCAATGAACAACAAGTTAAATCAGAAAAAACCTTCTACTCCCGTTTTCAAGAGTCACTCACTATGGACTAAGCTCATTTTTAGTCGGTGTGATTGCCATTTCGGGATCAATGATTGTCGGGATTGGGAACCAATTTAGCCAAGCGAGTCAATTAGATCAAAAAATTGAACAAGCAAAGGCTGAAAAAGAAGTTGCTGAAAAGCAAAAAGAATCGTTAACACAGCAAGTGGAACTTCTTCAAAGCGATGAATATATCGCGAAGTTAGCACGTAGTGAATATTATTTAAGCAAAAACTGGAGAAATCATCTTCAGCACGCCAAATGACACTGCAGAGCATAAAGCACAACAAGCAAAAGAAGAAGTCGAACAAGGGGAAACTGTTGTTAAGGTGACGACTCAAAACCGTTAGGCAATGAATCTTTTTGATACGTCAAGCGTGTATCGAAAAGGGAATAATGAAGGAGGAACGCTTTTTATATGTCAATCGAAGTAGGAAACGTAATCCCTGGTAAAGTTACTGGAATTACAAATTTTGGAGTTTTTTTGTGGATTTAGGAGATCGTAAGACAGGTCTTGTTCACATTAGCGAGGTGTCTGATTCATACATTCAAGATATCAAAGAAGTTTTAAAAGTTGGAGACGAGGTTAAAGTGAAAGTCATGACGATTGCGGATGATGGCAAAATTAGCCTTTCAATTCGTCGTGCCGTTGATAAACCAAAAAGAAGATTCAGCGGACAAACCACGTGCAAAGAAACCTTTTACACCACGTAATGATTCTCAAGACTTTAAGAAAAAAATCGCTCTGCTAGCAGAACTTCAGCTCCATACGAAAAAGAAATCTCCTTCGCAAGCAAAAAGCAACAGATTTCGATTCTCTAATGAGTTCCTTCTTGAAAGACTCTGAAGACCGTTTAACTTCATTGAAACGTAACACTGAAGGGAAACGTGGGGGCCGTGGCGGTCGCCGTTCATAATGAAACCATCAATCTCTTCTGGTGAAAAACTGGAGGAGATTTTTGACAGAAAGGAGAGGCCAATGCAACATCAACTAACAGCGTTTTTTAGAAGAAATGTAGAAAACTATACTGAGAAAAAATATGTGCTTGCCGTATCCGGAGGCGTCGATTCGATGGTTCTTTTGAATGCGATGATCACTCTTTTTGGAGACGATGCAAAAGATCGACTCGTAGTGGCCCATGTCAACTATGGACTAAGAGCACAAGCCGAGGATGAGGAGCAACTCGTTCATCGTTATTGTAAGCTTCATCAAATTCCAATCGAGACAAAGCATTGGCACGAAACAGAGGGAGAGACGACTTCTGAGAAATCGTTACGTGATTTTAGATATGATTTCTTCCGCGCAGTGACGAAAAAGCATGAGGCGGACTATTTAGTATTGGCGCATCACCAAGATGACCAAATGGAGACTGTTTTGATGAAATGGTCGCGTGGAAGTACGCTGGAAGGTCTTTCTGGAATGAAGGAAAAACGTTTTGTAAAAGAGTTGGACATTTTACGCCCGTTCTTATCTTATGAGAAAAAAGAACTCTATCAAGAGGCTAAGAAATATGACGTTCCTTATTTAGAAGATGAATCGAATGAATCCGATGACTATACAAGAAACAGATATCGTCATCATGTCATTCCGTTTTTAAAAGAGGAAAATCCAAATGCCGGAAGCCACTTCCAAAAAGAGTGCGCAAATGATTGCGGATGCTGTGGCGTGCTTGATGCCCATCCTAGAAGAAAAAAACAAGAACAGCTCTTCCAAAGAGGAAAGAAGAAAGTCACATTCCACCGCGAAGCCTTCCTCAAAGAGCCAATCGAAATGCAACGATTGCTCTTACAACAAGTGCTCATGCAAATGGATACGACGATTTCGGTAGTGCAAATGGAGCAAATCTTAGAAAAAGGTTGGTTCCGACAAGGCACAACTCACGCTGGACCTCCCAAATGGTTGGAAGTTCAAGAAACGTTATGAGGAATGTTCATTTGAAAAAGGGACGTCAAAAAGTCGTTCCAAATATCGAATATGTATTGGAAAAAAACCGGAAGATACCTTTAATTCGTCCAAACGAAGATGAACAAATCCTACTTACTACAGGAAAGACGGCTTCCGAGTTTACTATTCCTGTCTATCCAAAGGACTTCCCTCTCACGATTCGTCATGCAAAACCAGGAGACAAGATTGCGCTGGATGCCAGTGAAACCAAGCATCAAAAACTCTCAAGATGGTTTATCAATTCGAAGATTCCACTCGAAGAGCGCAAGGAAATTTGGGTGTTAGAAGATGCCTCGAAAAAAATTCGTGCAATTTTGGGCTATCGCTATGCCAAACCGTTGTTCTTTGAAGAGGAAACTGGTAAAATGATTCTATCTTACGAAAAACAAAAACGAGGTGCACACATGTTAAAAAAATGATATGTCAGAAATTTTAGTATCTGAAGAACAATTACAAGAAACAATCAAGAAATTAGGTGCTACGTTAGCGGAAGATTACCGCGGTAAAGATCCGTTAGTCATTTGTATTCTTAAGGGTGCTATTTTCTTTATGGCAGATTTAGTCCGCGCAATGGACTGCAACTTAGAAATTGATTTCATGGATGTATCTAGTTATGGAAATGAATTCGAATCAAGCGGCGAAGTACGTATCTTAAAAAGACTTAGGTCAAAGCGTTAAAGATCGTCACGTGATTATCGTTGAAGATATTATCGATACAGGCCGTACTTTAAAAACACGTGGTTGAATTATTAAAACACCGCCAAGCAGCAAGTGTAAAAAGTGGTGACTTTATTAGATAAACCAGAACGTCGTGAAGAAGCCATCGAAGCAGATTATGTTGGTGTTCAAGTACCAAATAAATTCGTTGTAGGATACGGATTAGACTTCAAACAATTCTACCGTAACTTACCATGTATCGGTGTTTTAAAACCTGAATTCTACGAAGATTAAGAAAGAGTTAAACTATTCGTCAATAAAAAGTCAAATATGTTATGATGGAACGGTAGTGAAAAATACTATCGTTCTTCTTTTTATAAGAAGATGGGGAGGCAAAATGAATAATAATAACAATCGATCAATATTAAGATCTAGCTTACTGTATATCTTGATTTTCGGTGCCATTGTCATTTTTTTGTTGGAATGTTTAACGGGGGATCAAAAAAAGGTCCTACAGCAGATATTTCATACACAGAATTTATGCAAAGCCTGAAAAGTGGTGAAATCAAAGATCTCAAGATGCAATATTCGAATTCTGTATATACCATTACTGGGGAATATACAAATCCGAAAGAGCAAACGACCCAAGAAGCTAAAAATCAAAAATGGATTATCTATTTTTTTGATAACCGTACAACAAAGAGCACAAACTTCAAAAACAACAGTCTTACCAAACGACTCAACGATTAAAGAAATCAATGAAGCGGCTCAATCTAAAAATACAAAAGTTGAAACTTTACCAGAAAGTTCAACAGGCGTATGGATTTCCGTATTATTACAAGTCGTATTACCACTTGGGGTATTAGGGTTCTTACTCTATACAATGTTTATGAGCCAAGGTGGTCAAGGTGGACGTAACAATCCAATGAACTTCGGTAAGAGCCGTGCGACAAATCAGAAGAAACAAAACGTGAAAGTGCGCTTCTCTGATGTAGCCGGTGCCGAAGAAGAAAAACAAGAGCTTGTAGAAGTAGTGGAATTCTTAAAAGACCCACGTAAATTTACAGCGCTTGGTGCTCGTATTCCTGCAGGGGTACTTCTTGAGGGCCCTCCAGGGACAGGTAAAACCCTTCTTGCCAAAGCCGTTGCCGGTGAAGCAAACGTACCATTCTTCTCGATTTCAGGTTCTGAATTCGTAGAAATGTTCGTAGGGGTTGGGGCAAGCCGTGTTCGTGACTTATTCGAAAACGCGAAGAAAAATGCTCCAGCAATTATCTTTATCGATGAGATCGATGCCGTTGGTCGTCAACGTGGTGCCGGAATGGGTGGCGGACACGACGAACGTGAACAAACATTAAACCAATTACTAGTTGAAATGGACGGGTTCGAAGGAACAGAGGGAATCATCGTGATTGCCGCAACAAACCGTTCAGACGTATTAGACCCAGCCTTACTTCGTCCAGGACGTTTTGACCGTCAAATCTTAGTAGGTCGTCCAGACGTGAAAGGCCGTGAAGCGATTCTAAAAGTACACGCACGCAATAAGAAACTTGCAAAAGACGTGGACTTAAAAGTAATCGCGCAACAAACTCCAGGATTCTCTGGGGCAGAGCTTGAAAACTTATTAAACGAAGCAGCTTTAGTAGCGGCTCGTCGTGATAAAAATGCTATCGACGCATTAGACGTGGATGAAGCACATGACCGTGTGATTGCTGGTCCGGCTAAGAGAGACCGTGCCATCAGCAAGAAAGAACGCGAAATGGTGGCTTACCACGAAGCAGGTCATACAATCGTTGGTATGGTCTTAAGCGATGCGCGTGTAGTTCATAAAGTAACGATTGTCCCTCGTGGACGCGCTGGCGGATATGCGATTATGCTTCCAAAGAAGATCGTTTCTTAATGACAAAAGAAGAATTGTTCGAACAAGTAGTTGGACTTCTTGGTGGTCGTGCTGCTGAAGAATTTATCTTCGGTGTGAAGACAACAGGAGCATCTAACGACTTTGAACAAGCAACAGCTATCGTTCGTAGCATGATTACAGAGTACGGAATGGTGGACGAATTAGGAACTGTTCAATACGAAGGAAATCATCAAGTATTTATCGGACGTGACTATGGTCAAACAAAAAGGTTACTCAGATCAAGTGGCGTTTGAAATCGACAATGCAGTACGTCGTATCATGAAAGAAGCGCATGAAAAAAGCACTTCAAATTCTTGAAGAACATAAAGACCAATTAGAATTAATTGCTCAAAAAACTTCTAGAATTAGAAACATTAGACGAACGTACAATTAAATCACTTTTTCGAAACAGGTGAAATGCCAGCTCCAATCGCGGAAGATGAATATCCAAGTGAAACAGAAGCGGCAAGTTTTGAAGAAACGAAAAAAAGCCTTAGCAAAACGCGATGCGGAACAAGCAGAAGGCAAAGAGGTTCCAGAAGAACATGAAGAAGTCGAAGTAGCAGATGTTACTGAGGCTCCAAGCGAATTTGAAGGACCAACAGAAAACGAATAACACAAAGGATAGGAGAGCTGAGGCTGTTGTCACAGCTCTTTTCCTTTAAAAAAAGGAGAGACAAATGGCAGATTCATTATTAAAAAGTATTAGCGTTCAATGATGAGGTCAAAGCCGTTGCTATGGTTGCCACAGACGCAATCGCAGAAGCGCAACGCAGACACGACACTTGGAGTTCTGCAACAGCAGCGCTTGGACGTACAATCATCGGAACACAATTATTAGCAAGTAGCTTAAAAAGGCGACGAACGCATTACGGTTCAAGTGAACGGGGATGGCCCTGGTGGAAAAAAATTATGGCCGATGCAAATGGTCGTGGGGAAATGCGTGGTTATATCACGAATCCTCATGTGAGCCTTGAATTAAACGACAAAGGAAAAATTAGATGTCCGTGGTGTCGTTGGAACAAACGGAACGATTACGGTCATCAAAGACTTAAACATGAGAGAACCATTCTCTGGTCAAGTACCAATCGTGGATGGAGAACTCGGAATGGACTTCACGTATTACTTAGCAGTCTCTGAACAAATTAATGGAGCTGTTGGGGTATCGGTTCTTGTGAATCCAGACGAAACGGTTCGTGCAGCAGGTGGATTTATGATTCAATTATTACCAGGGGCGAGCGAAGCGACGATTTCAGAAATCGAACGTCGTATTAGCGAAATTCCAATGGTTTCAAAATTAATTGACCAACAAGAACAACCACGCGATATTTTAAATCGATTACTCGGCGAAGAAAACATTCGTGAGTTAGAAGAAATGCCTGTGAAATTCCATTGTGGATGCACGCGTGAACGTTTCAGCGCAGGGTTGATGTCGATTGGGGTAGATGATTTACAACACTTGATTGACGAAGACCATGGTGCAGAAGTTGTGTGTCATTTCTGCGGTGAGAAATATCATTTCGACGAAGCAGAATTACAAGGCTTAATTGATGAAATTAAAGCCAAACGCGAAGAGGCAGACGCTTAATCATTAAGGTTTTAGAGAGTGAGAAGAGGGGATTCCATTTCTTCTCACTCTTTTTGTGTTTTTCAGCCGTAAAAGCTATACAAATAAAGAAAAAAACTTAGTATAATACATACATAATACAAAACGGGGGTGTATAGATGATTAAACGAATTTTCTCTCGAATGAAAGGTATTTTAATGTTATTTGCAGGGAGCATCGCACTCTTGGCAATAGCTCTAATGCTTGATTTTAAAAACATTTGAACAATTTAATTTTTTTACCGAGATGTCGATGTTTGGACACATCCAATCCTCTTATTCCAACTAGCGATGGTCGCAATCGTTCTCCTGATGCTAGGGCAAGTCATCGGATTATCGGTGAAATATTATTTCGCATTTAAGAAATTAGATGCGCTCTTCCCGAATAACGAATGGGAACAAAAAGATTTTTAAAGAAAAAAAGCAGACTATGTCGATGAAAAAAATTCGAAGCGATGATCGTAAAAGAAGTACTCATCTTTTACGGAAGCCATTTTACAGTGATTCCGCTAAAAGAATTAAAAAGAAATTCATCTATACCGTACGAGTACAGGTCGCCGTGTGTATTATGGAATCAAGTTTACGTTTAAGACAAGAAGACGTCCCTTTGTTCCAAATACATATGGAAAGACACTAGAAGAAAAGTATCGTCTCGTTCGAAAGGTGAATTACTTCGTCCCAGTTAAAATTAAGGACGATTGGAAAAATATCAATAGAAAGTAGGAAATAAAGGTGCATAAAGGGTATGTGAGAAGAATGTTCTCTCTAGTGGGAACCGCTCTTTTCATAACAATGTGGGGGCTTTTCTTTGTCTTTGGAACCGTGAAAGGATACATGGGGGGAGAGGCACTCTATAAGATGGGGGATATTTATCATTTGAATGATGCGGGAACCTCCGTTGCAATTCGTGTATTGGATATAGACTCAGAGGTCCTCACATATGGTGGAAACGACTATTATTTAGTAAAACATGAAAAAGGAGTTACGCCACTTCAAGCGAAGGCTAAAGACATTCAACAGTTGTTGGATTTGAAAAAAGCGAATCCAAATGACTGGGAGCCTTTAAAACAAGAGAATATTTATTTAAATGTTCGAGTGACGCCGGAAGTAACAAAGGGGCGTAGAGGGAGTAAGACCGTCCATATATCGTCAGTATTGAAGGAAGCCATTATCAGACAATATCAGAAAGGGACTCTCTTACCGACAGAAGATGCTATACCGCTGGACTTCCTCCATTATTTAACTTTGACATCCTTTACAAATCGTTTATTCGAAACGGTGGTGACCCTCTTTGTGTTTTTAATAGCGTTAGTATTCTTATACGCTAGCTATAAACGAGTACTTTCATTGAAGGAACAATACGAAGTGTTTGATAAAGAGTTTCCGAGATACGCAGGGCAGATGAAAGTCTTAGCAACGGAGGCAGATTTTCATGATCCGAAGTTAAAAATACTAGTGAAGGATCATAAATTAGTTTGCTATAATAACGATTTTAGAGTGATTCAGTTGCGGGAAGTACGAAATGCTGAAGTTCGTCTCCAAGAGTTAAAAAGAAGTATCTCTTATTCCATCGATTTTGGATTTGGTGGGAATAAAAAAGTAACCATTCAATTGAAGAATCGTCCAGTGAACATTCGCCAATTAGTGGAGTATCTAAATAAAAAAGAAAGAACCAAAATATCGCTACCGTATCAATGGTATCAATGGTATTAGGTATATGGTTCATAGAAGATGAATCAATGATTTTAATAGAAAGTAGGGTGCAAAATGCATAAAGGGTATGGAAGAAGAACAGGACCGATATGGGTTGTAGTAGCAATAATGGCTGTAGTGATGGTGATCATTGCACGTGCGGGATTCAAATCATTCCAGAGCGCGGAAGACTTATACAAAGCCAATGAAGTTTACTATGTAAACGATAAAGGTTCATCAGTCGCCATTAAAGTAATGGATATCGACCCAGAACCGCTCGTGTTAAATGGACACCACTATTATTTGGTGAAACATGAACGAGGCGTTGCGGTTTTCGAGGCAAAAATCTGATGAATTGAAAACTGTCTTGGAAGCAAAGAAAGCTGCCGGAAACGCAGAGAATGCACTCGAAGCGTCTAATCTTTATTTGAGTGTGCGTGTAACACCAGAGAAAAGTAAAGGGAAAGGGTCCAATGTAAAGGTGAATGTAACGCCTGAGATGAAAGACGCCTTTTACAAGAAATATAAAGAAAGCCCGCTGTATTCAGAAAATGCTAAGACGAAAATCGATGAATCCAGAATCTTGAAGTTGACCACTTCTAAAGATCAATGGGGTGATTCGGCATTAACGCTTGTTATGCTTGCAATCGTTCTTGGACTTATTGGGTTCCAAATTTATCAAACGCGTCGCTTGAAGGCGCAGTATGCACGTTTTGATGCGTACTTCCCTGATTATGCGAACAATATGAAGCAGTTATTGGATGATGCGGAATATGTCGATCCAAAACTCAAAATCATTGTGATGGAAGGGATTCTTGTGAGCTACGACATTAATTTTACAGTCGTCGACTTATCAGAAGTCAGCAAGGCATATCTCGTGTTTGAGAACAGAAGAAAAGGCGGCATGAGGGTTCATTTGCGTTTTGAATATGCAAATAAGAAATACGATTCGATTCTCTTTAGAAGACAATTATTACGTCTCAAAGATCTTGTGGAATATTTAAACGAAGAATACAATTTAGGATTGAAAGTAGATTTTAGACTCCTAGGATAAGAAATAGAAATTGAAGGTGGAATAGTTTTGCATAAAGGGATTTTTTTAGAAGAACATGGGGGATATGGATTCTTACCGTCCTGTTAGGATTAACAGTGGTGGTGATAGGATTTTTAGCGTCGTATGGTTTTATGAGCGGGCGTGAATTATACGAGCAGGGAGTCATTTATGAAATGGAAACTGATGCATCGTCCACTTCGATTAAAGTATTAGATATTGACCCAAAGCCTCTTGAGATACACGATGAAACATATTATTTAGTGAAACACAATCATGGAGTGTCGTTCTTAAGAACAGATGCTTCTGAAATTAAACAAATTCTAGAATTTAAAGAGGCGCTTTCGAGAAAACCAACGCACTCGCCTCGTCAGACTTCTACTTGAATATACGTGTAGTTAATGAGAAGGAGAAACGTGGGAGATCCAGCGTTCAAACGAATATTACACCGGAAATGAAGGAAGCCTTTGAACAGAAATTCAAACTTAGCCCACTTTCGGGGCAGGCGACTCTCGATAAATTGGACCCTAAAGCATTTTTTTTAACCATTACGGATAGTGCGGCAAGGTTTGTCGATATCGTGATGTTCCTTGTAGCGATTGTGTTCTTTTGTCATTGTATTCACTTGGCAAATCATTCGCATTCGTCGCATCAAAAAAACATTACGCTCGTTTTGATGAGCTTTTTCCCTGACTACCAATATGATATGAAACGCCTATTGGATGATGCGGAGTATTTGGATGAAAAAAACTTGGCGTACTTGTCAAAGACGGAATTTTAGTTTCTTATGGAACTGAGTTTAGGGTAGTGGACTTAGAAGAAGCAGTCAGCGCGTCCGTTTTTTTCGTCAAAAAAATCAAAAATGGGGTGGAAAGTTCAATTTTACATTCTTCTATGAAGGTCGTAAGAAACAAGAAGAAGTCCCTCTGGGTGATTTACAGGACAATATTATTGATTTAGTTCATTACTTAAGAGAAGTTTGCTCATATAATGTTTATATTCAATTTTAAAAAAATAAAAATTTTTTTATGGTACACAAAACAGTCTATGATTTGTTCGTAGGCTGTTTTTATTTCTAGAAAACCTTTTGATACTGCGGTTTTTTTGGGAGTGTAGCGGAACATATAGTTCATCGAAAATATGTTAAAAAAAGTTAACAAATGTTAACCATAAAAAAAGAGTCGAAACTTCATTATTTAGTGATAGAATGAACATATCAAATCAAAGGACGTGATTTTATGGATTTCACAGGTAAAGTTGCCATTGTCACTGGTGGGGCAAATGGTATTGGTAAAGAAATCGTGCGCGGTATCGTTAACGGCGGCGGTTTTGTAGTCATTGCAGATATTAACGAGGCTGCAGCAAACAAAAACAGTTGAAGAGTTCGGACCAGAACACACAAGCTTCAAATACATGGATTTAGGAAATCATGAATCTATCGTAAAAAAAGCATGAACGAAATTTTTAGCAGAACGCAAAGTAGATATCTTAGTGAACTGCGCTGGGGTTATTAGTGCAAAAACCTTTCGACCAATTAACATATGAAGAATGGGAAAGAACTATCCGCATCAATCTTTCAGGATGCTTCTCAACAATCAGCACAATTTTTCCCACACTTTATCGAAAAACAAAGGTGGACGTATCGTAAACGTATCTTCCGTTGCTGCAAAAACTTGGTGGTGGACTTTTTAGGTACTGCCGCTTACGCTTCTTCTAAAGCTGGTTTAAATGGTTTAACAAAAGCCGTTGCTAAAGAAGGCGGTAAATACAATATTGCATGTAACGCTGTATGTCCTTCGTTCACTCGTACAGATATGACAACAGTATTATCAGAAGATAAAGAAAAGAGCCAAAAAGTTATCAGCATGATCCCTCTTGGACGTCGTGCAGAACCTACTGAAATCGCTCAAATGATTCTCTTCTTTGCAAGCGACCTAGCAAGCTTTGTTACAGGGGAAATCGGTGACTGCGATGGCGGTATCACATTAGATGGCTGATTTTAACTAGAGTCTTATTCCAAATTAGAGAAGGATTGTGAACAGTATGAAAAAGATTAAAATTCCTGGGGATACTATCATTATTCCAATGTTTATTGGATGTGTGATTAATACATTTTTTTCCCTCAAATATTACAAATTGGTGGATTTACCACTCCAATCGTGAAAGGTGCTGGACCACTTGTTGGGGCATTCCTCTTCATTATCGGGGGTACCATTTCTCTTAAAAAAACACCAAAAAGCCGTTGGACGTGGGGCAGCGATTATTTTAGCGAAAAATTGCGGTATCTGTAGTCTTAGGGTTATTGGTTGCAAAAAGTATTCAATGACAACTTCCTCGGACTTAGCGCCGTTGCCGTTATCGGTGCCATTTCAGTAGCCAATAACGCTATGTATGCGGGTATTGTAGATGTATACGGGGATGAAATCGATGCTGGTGCCGTTGGGATTACAACATTAAGTGTTGGACCAATGGTAACAATGGCCGTATTAAGTAGTGCCGGCCTTGCAAAACATCTCAATTTGGAACTTAGTCGGAACTGTATTGCCACTAGTTTTAGGGATTGCGTTAGGAAAATGCCTTCCCATACATGAAGAAAGTTCTTTCAAACGGGATCACAGCCATCATTATCGTCGTTGGTTTCTGTTTAGGGGCTAACATGAGCTTTGGCCAAATCCTTGAAGGTGGTCTTCCTGGTATTTTTACTAGGGGTTATCACTACAGCTATCGGTGGTATTGCTTCTATTACAGCAGACCGCTTAACAGGTGGGAATGGGGTTGCCGGTGCTGCCATTTCAAGTACAGCAGCCAGCGCTATCGCCACACCAGCTGCACTTTCAGCAGTGGATGCTTCATTCAAAGGAATCGAAGCAACAGCAACAACTCAAATTACAGCTTCAGTAATCGTAACAGCGATTTTAACTCCAATCTTAACAGCGTATATTGCTAAGAAATTTGGAAACAAAAAAACAAGCTGAAACACAAGAAGCTTTAATCGAATTTAAAGAGTGAAACCACCTTGGATATCGGGACTGACCCCCAAAAAGTGAGAATTTAATAAAAAAACACTCTAGGGCTACCGTCTCCGGTATTCAACCGGAGACAGGTAGTCCAATTTTTGTTGGATTCTATTTTCATTATAATATTTGATGTAATTTTCTACAATTTGAATTACAATAGAAGATGAAGTTATTACTTCATCTTTTATGTAGAAAGCTTCGCACTTTAGCGAAGAATGGAAGCTTTTCGATTGGCGCATTATCTGCGGGAGTCCCCTTACGGGACATACTGCGGATAATGCCTTTTTTTCTTTACATAGATTGTAGTATTCAGCGGAAGTATAAACGCTGCCTTGATCACTATGTAGTAGAACATCCTTAGGTAAGTCAATTTGATTTAAAGTATCCAATACAAACTTAGTATCTTGTTTTGAACCAATTGTATACGCAAGGATTTCTCCATTATGTAAATCCATAATGGAAGATAAATATAATCGTTTAGGACCGAAAGGTAAATATGTGATATCAGTAGTCAACTTTTGCATAGGTTTGTCCGCTGTAAAATCCCTATTCAGAGCATTGCCAGTGATTGAGAAAGGTTTACCTATTTTGATAGCTTTTTTCGGTTTCACGGCACAATTCCAACCATTTTTCTGCATAATCCGCTGCACAACCTTATGGTTAATAATCTGATTTAATTCCTTCTGAATCAAATACTTAATCTTTCTGTACCCATAAATAAATTTGTTTTTCTTACAAATTTTACCAATAGTTTTCTCGATAACGGTTGGAGAAAAGTCTTTCTTTTTCCATCGGTAGTAAGTAGATATGGGTACATTAAGGCAAAAACAGATTAAATGAACTGTATATTTACATTTCAATTCTTCCACTAACTTTACAACTGCTTGAGGCGACACTTCCTTTCCAATTCCTTGTATTTTTTTAATATTTCTAATTCAACTTCTTTTCTTTGTAATTCTAATTTTTAATTGATCGATTTCTGAAAGTTCAGCTATTCCTTTATTATAGGAATATTGTTTCCCCACCTGTTGGTGGAAACGATGAGTTTCTCCATTTTTATACCATCTAAACCATGTTTTTTTACTTGAGTTTCATTTTTTTAATGTTTAGCTCCTGCATCACTTGTTTTGTAGTATATCCCTGTAATTTCATTTCTACGGCTTTATTCTTTGTATCGACAGAATAAGCCACACGTTTTTTTGCCATAAAAATACACCTCCATGAGCATTTGATAATATTGTATCAAATCCAACTTGGAGGTGTTTTTATTTAATTCTCATTTACGGGGGTCAGTGCCATCATTCCAAGGTGGTTTTTTGTTTTGCCTTGAGTGTAACAATAATGTTACGTAACAAAAATGTTACATCGAAAAGTTGAGTTGTATCAAAAATGATACGTATCAAAATTGATACAAAAAGAGTAGAGTGTATCATGCATGATACGTATCACGCATGATACATCTGGATTCAGAACGCCTTTCAACTAAATTTTCGCACAAAAAAAGAACCTCAAAAACTGAATGGAAATCTTTTGAATTCTATAGTGAGAACAGTAGTGAGTGTAACCAATGTGAATTACAGGCCGTTTTACGGCCTGTTTGAAGCTTGGTAGGGTTGAGACCTTGGCTCAACCCGGTACAACTACTGCCATCACTATGAAGAGATTCAAAAGATTGCAATAAAGTTTTGAGGTTCGTGTTTTTAGAACGAATTACGCTTCGCCGAAAATGCCTGTTGAGAGGTAACGTTCGCCTGTATCAGGTAATAGAACCACAACAGACTTGCCTTTTCCTAAGCGTTTTGCCACACGTAGAGCGGCAGTGACAGCAGCTCCAGAAGAAATACCAGCAAGGATCCCTTCTTTAGCGGCTAAGTTTTTCGCAGTTTCGATGGCATCGTCACTTGTTACAAGTTCAAATCCGTCGATGACTTCGCGGTCGATAATGCTTGGTTCAAAACCAGCAGAGATTCCTTGGATGCGGTGTTTTCCTTTTTGGCCTTTAGAAATAAATGGTGCTTCTTCAGGTTCAACCCCGATGATTTCCACGTCTTTATTTACTTCTTTTAACGCACGACCAACACCTGTAATCGTACCACCAGTACCGATACCACTGATGTAAGCGTCTGGTGTTTTTCCGTCGAAGGCTTTAATGATTTCTTGCCCAGTTGTTTGATAGTGGATAGCTGGGTTTGCTTTGTTGTCAAATTGACGTGCCCAGAAGTATCCAGGTTGTGCTGCTAATTCTTCTGCTTTAGCAACGGCAGCGCCGAATCCGTCAGCAGCAGGCGTTAATAAGACTTCTGTACCGTATGCTTTCATTAATTGACGGCGTTCGATAGACATGGATTCAGGCATGATTGTGATGACCTTGTACCCCTTGGCAGCACCGATTAATGAAAGTCCTACACCTGTATTTCCACTTGTTGCTTCGATAATTGTGTCGCCAGGTTTTAGGCTACCATCTTTCTCAGCTGTTTCGATGATATTTAAAGCGATACGATCTTTCACAGATCCACCGGCGTTAAACGACTCGACTTTTACATATACATCTGCAGAATCGTCTGAAACTAAACGACGTAGTTTCACAAGGGGAGTGTTCCCGATTAATTCTGTGATAGTTTCTACTGATTTGACCATAAATGATCCCTCCATAAAGTTAGACTGGGCAACTTTAAGGGTTGCTTGTTACCATTGTAACTGGGATTGATAATGGGAACAATACTTTTGTTTAAAAAAAACAGAAAAAGTATAGCAAATCCAATTTAGGTGTGATACACTATCTGCTAGCAAGGGCTTTTAAACTCATCCAGAGAGGTGAGAAAGGCTAAGAACAAGTTTATTAGACTAGCCCTACGCTTAAAAAAACATAGGGCTTTTTGTGCACAAAAACGCCCGGAAAAAGAGGGTAAAATGGAGTTACAAACTTCAAAAAGTCGATCTGTTGTTAGATGTGGATCAAAAAAACCGGAGCTCGTGCCTGGGCTGTTCTTGAGTTTGCAGCACGTGTTTGCGATGTTTGGTGCCACTGTTTTAGTGCCGTTAATATTGGGGATGCCAGTATCGGTTGCTTTATTTGCGTCAGGATTAGGAACGCTAATCTATATGGTTGCGACGCAGTTTAAAGTACCCTGTTTACTTGGGATCCTCTTTTTGCTTTTTATTACGGCCATGCAATTCGCGATGGCACAAATGGAAGGAAAACCAGATGCTGCGCAAACAGGGGTTGTGTTAGTCGGACTACTCTATGTGGTTGTGGCATTATTTGTTAAATTCTTAGGAACGAATTGGATTAATCGACTCTTACCGCCAATCGTCATTGGACCAATGATTATCGTCATCGGTCTAGGGTCTTGCCAATAGCGCGGTAAAGAATGCCGGATTTGTAAAAAGATGGTGACTGGAAGCCAATGCTGGTTGCGACTGTGACTTTCTTAATAACAGCATTTATTAATACAAAAAGCAAAAAGGCTTCTTGAAAATCATTCCATTCCTATTTGGGATTATCGGTGGATATATCGTGGCCATCTTCTTTGGACTAGTCGATTTCACAAAAAGTCATTGAAGCACAATGGATTGCTTTGCCAGAATTATACTTACCATTCAATACAAAACGGATTATTCCATCAATATAACTTATACTTCGGGCCTGAAACATGGGCGCTTCTGCCAGTAGCTGTTGTAACGATTGCTGAACATATCGGGGACCACACCGTATTAAGTGAAATCTGCGGACGTCAATTCTTGAAAGACCCAGGCTTACACCGCACGCTGATTGGGGACGGGGTGGCAACAGCCGTATCTGCCTTCCTAGGAGGGCCTGCCAATACAACTTACGGTGAAAACACAGGGGTTGTAGGGTTGACACGTATCGCATCGGTATCGGTGATTCGTAATGCCGCACTGATTGCGATTGGATTCAGTTTCTTTGGTAAATTCACAGCACTGATTCGTACGATTCCAAATGCAGTACTTGGTGGAATGGCGATTCTTTTATATGGGGTTATTGCTTCAAACGGGTTGAAAGTGTTAATCGAAAAAAACAAGTGGACTTCAGACAAGTGCGAAATCTCATTATCGCAAGTTCAATGTTAGTTCTTGGACTTGGTGCAGCAGTGCTTGAAGTAGGGTCTGTCACTTTATCAGGAACAGCGCTTTGTGCGATTGCTGGAATCGTCTTAAACTTAATCTTGCCACACGAAAAAAACGGAAGAAAAAAATAATTAAAAACGTTAGCGAACAATAAGGGCGTCAGACGAATCTCTGGCGTCTTTTTTTATGCCTTAATAAAGAGGATTCGAGTATATTAAAAAAATATTATAGAAAGAATACTACCGGAAGTATTCAGAAAAATATCTCAAATAGTGTAATTTCCTCTTTCATAAAGTACGTAAATTACTTGCACCGGTTGCTATATAATTTTATATTATATAAGGAATGTAATTGTCTGTATAAATTATATTATATACATATGGAAGTTTTTTTGACTGTTTAAAGGCCGGATTTTCAACGAATATTTGTCGATTGTAGGAGGAGCTTTATGCTTACTGAAAAAAACGTAGAAGAATCATTTTGGACTTATTAGAAAAGGAAGATACAGTACACCTAAGAGACTTAATGGAGGCGCTAGGTGCTTCTGAATCTACGGTTCGTCGAGACCTTTCTTTACTAGAAGAGGAAGGAACGCTGATTCGTGTGCATGGTGGTGCTAAACGCGTCTATTCAAAAGAGTATGAACCAACCATAAAAGAAAAGGAACGTTCAAATCGACGTGAGAAAGAATGCATCGGGCGCTACGCCGCATCCCTTGTCACAAAAGGCGAAACGATTTACATGGATGCGGGGACGACAACGCTTCGGATGATTCCGCATTTAGAAGGAAAGGATGTCACTGTCATTACAAACGGCGTGCAACAAGCACACTTATTAACGGACTATGGCATTAAAACGGTGCTCCTTGGTGGACAAGTTAAAAACGGAAACGAGCGCGGTGGTGGGACCTCTTGCGCAAAACCAATTACGCGAGTATTTCTTCAAAAAAGCTTTCCTTGGAATGAACGGTGTCGATTTAAGCTATGGCTATACGACTCCAGACGAAGAAGAAGCAATGATTAAAAAAATTGCGATTAATAAGAGTAATCAAGCGTATGTTTTGGCCGATTCGAGCAAATTTGCTAAAGTAAGTCTCTGTAAGGTTGCGGATTTTTCATCAAGTAACTATGGTCACAAACACGACGAAGGAGCAAGCCGACTTACGTTACCGTATGGCCGGGAGCATTCGTCTTGTTGAAATGGAAGCATAATAAAGGAGAGATAGCATGATTTACACGATTACGTTTAACCCAGCGATTGACCTTGTTGTTAAAGTTCCCAATTGTGAACTTGGCACATTAAACCGTTCTGTAGAAGAAAAACTACGTGGCAGGTGGGAAAGGTATTAATATGTCTGTCATTTTGAAACGATTAGGTTTCGATAATACAGCAACAGGTTTCTTGGCAGGTTTCTCAGGAAACTTCATTAAAGAAGCGTTGCAAGCAGAAGGAATTCATACGAACTTCATCGAAATCGACGGTGTTACGCGTATTAATTTGAAATTAAAGAGTACCGAAGAAACGGAAATCAACGCCAATGGGCCAGTCGTATCCAAAGAAGATTTCGCTCGTTTAGTACAGTATTTTGAAACGAACTTGCAATTGGGCGATGTGGTATTTTTTTAGCTGGAAATGCCGGTAATGGGATGGATCACTCGGCGTACACAACGATTGCGAAATTGTGCGACGATAAAGGCGTAAAATTAGTGTTAGATACAACGAAAGATTTATTAACGAAATGTCTTCCATATCACCCATTCATTATCAAACCAAACCATCATGAGTTAGGGGAGATTTTTTTGGGGTGACGATTGAAACGGAAGAACAAATTGTCGATTATGCGAAAAAAACTCCAAGACATGGGGGCTCGAAATGTATTAATTTCTCGTGGGGGTGATGGCGCAATGCTCCTTAGTGAAACCGGAGAAGTCTATACATCGAATGTTCCAAAAGGAAAAATTAGTCAACTCAGTTGGAGCAGGAGACTCAATGCTTTCAGGCTTTATGGCGAAATTTATTGAAACCAAAGATTACGCAGCAAGCTTGAAACAAGGAGCCGCTACAGGAAGTGCGACAGCCTTCTCTGTAGGAATTGCCGAAAAAAATCATTTATCGAAGAATTGTTACCACAAGTAGTGGTTACAAAACTGTAAGCGTAAAGGAGTAGAAGATGAAATTATCAGATTTATTTATTAAAGAAGCGATGGACTTATCGCTTAAAACAACAACAAAATCAGAAACGTTAGCACACTTAGCAGGGAACTTTGCTAGCCTTGGTAAAGTGAGCGATGTGGATGCTTACGTTGCTGCACTTGAAGCACGTGAAGCTCAATCAACAACAGGTGTCGGTGACGAAATTGCCATTCCTCACGCACAACACGAATCCATCACAGAAGCTGCGATTGTTTTCGGACGTAGCGAACAAGGAATCGAGTGGGAATCCTTCGACGGACAGCCTGCAAAACTCATCTTCATGATTGCAGCTCCTGCAGGTGGCGGAGGCGAGCATTTGCAAGCCTTAGCGAAACTTTCTTCAGTATTAATGAACCCTGAAGCAAAAAGCAGCTCTTCTTCAAGCAGGAAGTGCGGATGAAGTCGTTGAAGTCTTCAAGAAATTCGAAGAACCTCAAGAAGAAGCAGTTGAAGAAGTAACAGAGGAAGCAACTCCTTCAAACGAAGACGTGTATGTATTAGCGGTAACAGCCTGTCCAACAGGAATCGCGCATACTTTCATGGCTGAAGAAAAATTAAAACAAGCAGGTAAAGCGGCTGGTTACAAGATTAAAGTGGAAACGAACGGACAATCAGGAATCGGCAACCGTTTAACAAAAGAAGATATCTCCCGTGCAACAGCGATTATCGTTGCAGCGGACAAACAAGTTGAAATGGCTCGTTTTGACGGTAAGCCAGTCATCATCACAAAAGTAGCAGATGGAATTAATAAAGCAGACGAATTAGTAGCACGTGCTGCGAAAGCAGACGCTCCAATTTACCATGCTGGTGAAGATGCAGGTGCAATAGACGAAAGTGTAGAGGGCGAATCATTAGGGCGTCAATTCTACAAACACTTAATGAACGGGGTATCACACATGCTACCATTCGTTGTAGCTGGTGGGATTTTAATCGCAGTTTCATTCTTCTGGGGAATTACTTCCTTTGATGTGAAAGATCCAAGTTATAATCCAATTGCTGAAGCGATTTTCCGTATGGGTAAATTAGCCTTCGCGATGATGCTTCCAATGTTAGCTGGGTTCATCGGTCAATCAATGGCGGATCGTCCAGGTTTAGTTGTTGGTTTCATGGGTGGGGTGTTTGCAAATCCTGCGGTATTAACGGACTTTGCAACAGGCGGAGTATTCGCTGAAGGGTATGTTTCTTCAGGATTCCTTGGCGCATTAGTAGCCGGTTTCTTAGCAGGCGGAATTATCGCATTCCTTAAATGGGCATTCTCATGGTTACCAAAACCATTAGAAGGATTAAAACCAATCTTCCTATTCCCAGTGTTTGGGGTATTAATCATGGGTCTTTAATGTTATTCGTGATTAACGGACCAATGGGAGCTGTTATGAACGGTTTAATCAACTTCTTGGCAAATATTCCTCGTGAACTTGGAATCGTATTAGGATTCTTAGTCGGTGCAATGATGTCGATTGATATGGGTGGTCCAATTAATAAGGCGGCTTATGTAACAGGGACAGCCTTAGTCACAAGTGCTGGAGCAGCTGGTTCAGACGTAATGGCGGCTGTAATGGTCGGCGGTATGGTACCACCACTTGCAATCGCAATTGCAGCAACTATCAATAAAAAAACTTATTTACAGAAGCAGAACGTAACAGTGCGTATGTGAACTACGTAATGGGGGCAGCCTTCATTACAGAAGGAGCGATTCCTTTCGCAGCAGCTCGTCCATTACAAGTCATCCCACCATTAGCATTTGCTTCAGGTGTAGCTGGTGCCTTATCAATGGCATTTGGCCTTGTTAGCCATGTTCCTCACGGTGGATTATTTGCAGCGTTTGTTAACGGGGTATCAAATCCATTAGTATTCATTGCCATCTGGATTTTCTGTGGTGTCATCGGAGCGTTATTGTTAAACGTGACACTTTCTAAAAGCAAACAAAGCTAAATAAAAGAGATTTGAATTTCGGCTCCTAGGGCATTCATAGGAGCTTTTTTTTGTAGAAATCCATTGCTTTCAAGTTACAAATATTAACAAACGATAACTTTTCCGAGAATTAAATTTAAAAAGTTGCACCTGATAGGAAAAACAGTATATACTAAAAAAAGTGTTTTTCAAAAAAATTAGTGGAGGGAAAAAAACATGAAAAAAAGGTATTCTATTTATTTTTAGGAATCTTAACTGTATTCCTTATCTTGGGAGGTTTAAAGAGTCCGGCAGTATCGGCGAAAGAAGTGGCGCTTAATGTGACAAAGCAAGTAGTGACACCAGCAAAAATCTCCAGCAGATCAATATACAGATATTAGCGTGGAAATGAATTTTGGAGTTCCATCAACAGCCGCTAAGGGCGATACGACGGTAATTAAGTTGCCAGACAACTTGAAATTTATTGAAAAATCAAACATTTAAAATTACAAATGATGCAGGTGATGTGATTGCAGATGCGGTCATTAATCGTGATACAAAAAAACCATTACATTAACGTATACAGATTTCGTTGAAAAAAACGTTCAGACATTACAGGTAATTTAAAAATTTGCAGTACGTGTAGATATTGCAGAACAACATGAAAACACAAAAAAATTCCAGTAAAATTAACAATCGACAAACAAACAAAAAAACAGTCGGTGAATTTAATTATGTATTTGTCCCAGGAGACTTAAATAAAGAGTTCGACAAAGTGAGCTGGGGAACAAAAAAAGCAGAAGATGGCAGTATTACTCGTACGTATGAATTACGTGTGAATGCGTCAAAACAAGCATTTTCAGATGCTATCGTAACAGACCAATTGCAAACAGACGGTATGGAATATGTCCCAACAAGTGTGAAAGTGTATAAAGGTGTCTGGGGCCGAAGGAAATGACGGAAAACTTGCCTTGAAGAATAGACAGCTTGTGACTGATAAAGAAGTGACTTTTGCAGCAGATAACAAGAGCTTTACAGTAAAATTAGGCGAAGTTGCTCAATCAGAGGGCTACTTAATTGAGTATCAAGTGCGTGTTCCTTATGCGCCAGCTTCAGGGGAAACATTCGTGAACTACGCAAGCTTAGATGCAAACAAAACACGTATTGATGCAAAAGAATCACCATATGTATATCAAACAGCTAGTGGTTCAGCGGATGGTTACACATTTGAAATTGTGATCGATAAAAAAGGGGACGATGGTTCAGCTTTAGCAAACGCTGAATTTGACGTTATCCGTAAAGCAACTGGTAAATCTGTTGGTAAATTAGTTACAGGAGCAGATGGTACTGCAAAAGTATCCAACTTATTACGCGATGAATACATTATTCGTGAAACAAAAGCTCCTTCAGGATTCCAACTGTTAGAAAATGATGTAGTCGTAAATGCAGCAGATTTTGATGCAAGTAAAGTAGCTCGTAAGGAAATTGTCAATAAAGCAGAGACAACGACAACAACTACTACGACAACAACTACTACAACGACGACAGAAGCTCCAACGACAAGTACGACTACAACGGAAGCACCAACGTCAACAACGACGACAGAAGCTCCTACAACAAGTACGACAACAACTGAGTCTACAACGTCAACAACGACGACAGAAGCTCCTACAACAAGTACGACAACAACTGAGTCTACAACGTCAACAACGACAGAGGAGCCAACAACAACTGCGGTGACAACTGAGTCTACAACAACAACGACGACTACCGTTGCACCAACAACGACAACGACTACTACGGAGTCTACGACGTCAACAACAACGACTGAAGCTCCAACAACTACTACAACTACTGAAGCAACAACAGTAACAACGACAACAGAGGCTCCAACGACAGCGGCTTCTACAACTGTTGCTCCAACAACAGTAGAAACTACAACAGAAGCACCAGAACTTCCAAATACAGGTACAAAAACTGTAGGAGTTTGGGCAGCAGTAGTGGCACTTCTAGCAGGATCAATGTTAGTGATTGTCAATAAGAAAAATTCACAAGCATAGTAAATAATGCTTGCTAAATATGCTCTACAGTAGTATATTAGAAACAGTTAAATATGTGAAAAGTACAAAGGGGTGCCATTTTGGCTGAGATGTTGTTACAAACCCTTGAACCTGTTACGTTAGTACGTGCGTAGGAATTGTATTTGATTTCGAAGTTTTAGACGGAGTCTCTTTGTGTTTTTCAATAAACGAAGGAGGCTCTTTTTTCATGAAGAGAAATGTTTTAGTATGGGTAGAAGCTGCAATTATTGCAGCGTTGTCAATGGCGTTGTCCTTTATTCCGGACTTTGCTGGGTGGTTTACACCGTCGTGGGGAGCAATTGTTCTTGTTATTTTTTCACTACGCCGCGGCTTGGCACCAGGTTTAGCAGCAGGTTTGCTATGGGGATTACTCCACTTTGCAGTAGGTAAAGTGTCATTCTTGTCTGTTGAACAAGTACTCATCGAATATGTCATTGCATTTGCAGTGATGGGACTTGCAGGACTTCTATATAGTCCGTTCCAAAAAAAGCGTTAAAAAGCTGAAAAATATACAACTGCGATTACGTTAGCTTGTACTGCAGCTTTTGTAGGAGTTGGCGTTCGCTACTTCTTCCACTATATTGCCGGGGTTATTTTCTGGGGTAAATATGCACCAGAAGGAATGAGCCCATGGTTATATTCACTTACTGTAAACGGGACAGCGGCACTCGGAACTTTCGTTGTGGTAGTGATTGCGTGTGTGGCGCTGATTCGTCAGAAAAAAATTTGGATAGCTCACTAGGGAAATTGTGCTTTCCGAGTCCTGGTTTAACCTGAAACCAGGGCTCTTTTTTGTGCTCTGGAAAAAGAAAAAGAGTAAGACACTTCGTGTCTTCAAATAACTCTATAGTAGTCATTAGTGCTGTACCGACCTGAGCCTGGGTCTCGGGTCTATCGATCTTCAAACTGACACTAGGAATGAATTCCAAGTGTCAGTAATTCACATCGATTACAACCGCTACAATGACTACTATAGAATTTGAAGGCACTCGTTTTTTTCTTACTCTTTTTTTCAGTATAGATCCCTGGTTTCAGTTAAACCATTTTAAGGGGCGGGCGGAGAAGAAAAGTGTGTGCCGTTCATTGAAGGCACTTGTTATTCTTACTCTTTTTCAGCAGAAGGACCTGGTTTTAGTTAAACCAATTTTCTTAGGAGCTAGGAGTGGGAAAAGAGGGTGCGGGGACGGAGAGAGAGTTTGACAGGAGGTCATTTCAATAGTAAAGTAAACGGTGAAAGAGGTGTTTGTATGGTTACAGAATCTGAAAAAAATGAATGTGTCTCATGAGATTTGGATGATGATTATGAAAAATCTACAATGAGAACTTGAAAAACTTTTTTTCGATGTCATTAAAAAGAAGTGGGGTTGAATCCGACTCATTTTGAAGTGTTACATCTGATTTTCCGAAATCAAACGATGGATCAAAAAGACGATTGCGCAAACGTTGAATTTGACGCAGGGAAATATTACGCATTGCATTCGTCATTTAGACAAGTTGGAATTAATTGCGATTGAAAAAAAGACTGGAAAACAAAAGCACATTTCATTAACAGAAAAAAAGGGAAGAAGCTGCTCGATGATTTAATTCCAGCGCAACATCAAATGATGGAACATACATTGCGTGGATTAGACTGCAACCAAAAAGCAACAATTGCGTGAGTTACTCGTCTCATTTGCAAACACATGTAAGAAGTCGGTTTAAGTAAATTTTAAGTACGAAACGTATACTGAAGAAAAAAAGAAGAGGTAATACTATGAGAATTTTTAGTAGCAGAAGATGAAATTGATTTAGCTGAAGCGCTGAAAAATGATGCTAGAAATGCAAAAAAATATAGTGTGGAACTCGTTCACGACGGTGCGGACGCGCTGTTTTATGCTGAATCAACACCATATGATTTAATTTTACTGGATGTCATGATGCCGAAGAAATCTGGAGTGGAAGTGGTGCGTGAATTACGTGCAGGAGGGAATACCACACCTGTTCTAATGTTGACGGCAAAGAGCCAATTAGAAGATAAAGTAACAGGGCTAGAAGAAGGTGAGGACGATTATTTAACGAAACCGTTCGAAGCGCCTGAGTTGTTAGCGCGTGTGAAATCATTACTTCGCCGTCCAAATGTTTTCGTATCGTCAGTGATGACGGTTGGAAATATTGAATTAAATCGCGATAAGTTCACAATCCAATCCGCTAGCGGACAAGTGCTATTGAATAATAAAGAGTTTCAACTGATGGAGTACTTTATGATGAATAGCAATCAAGTATTATCGACCGAGTTAATTATGGGAAAAGTATGGGGACTCGACTCAGATGCGGAGATTAATGTCGTATGGGTGAATATCTCATCTCTTCGTAAGAAATTAGCAAGTATTGAGGCGAACGTGACGATTAAATCTGCACGTGGTCTAGGCTATCAGTTGATGGTCGAAGCCTAATTACAGTTGAAAAAATGAATGATAGTTAATAAAAGGGGAGCTTGCATGTTTAAACAACTTCAAAAAAGCTTTGTAAAAAGTGCCATGCTGTCGTTTACGGCAGTACTACTGGTTGTGTTAGTGGCGGTAAACGTACTGAACTATCGGCAAACAGAAGCACAAGTGGATCGACTCTCGACAATGCTCATTGAAAATGACGGAGTTTTTCCTGAAGCTCCAGATGGTAGCGGACCAAAAGAACATCCAGAGCATGGATTTCCAAAAGGTCAGGAGTTTCGTAAAGATGACCAATTATCCATCCGTTATGCAGTGGTGAAAATCTCGAATAATGCGATTAAATCTGTGGATAAAACACATCTAGTTTCTATTGAAGAGGATACTTTGTCTGACAAAGCGCTTCTAATTGCACAAGGAACAGCTACTAGTGGCTGGGAAGGCGCTCTACGTTACCAAGTATCCAAAACAGACTCTGAAATGATGGTCGTGTTTATTGATGCGCATCGTGAAGTTCAGCAGAATTCAAGATTATTGATGGTTACGTTAACCGTATTTATTTTATGTATACTCGTTGTATATGTACTCGTTCGTCTTGCATCTAACCGTGCAATTCGTCCGTTTGTGGAAAACGTGGAGCGTCAGCGACAATTCGTGTCTAATGCCAGTCATGAGATTAAGACACCGTTAGCGGTCCTTTCAGCCAATACGGATTTACTGCAATGATGGGCACAGAAGCTAAATTTGTCGATAGTAACAAGCGCCAAATTAAGCGTCTGAACTCTCTTGTGGAGCAGATGTTACTTCTTTCAAGATACGACGAAGGAGAAGCGGCTGCGACAAAAGAGGAAGTCGATTTAGTAGCCGTTACGAAAGGTATCGTAGAAGAGATTTTACCAGTTTTAAATGAAAAAGGACTCCAGGTAGAATTTACTGGGGAGGCACAAACGATTATCACAACGAATAAGAGCGCGATGACGGAGTTGATTCGTATCTTGCTCGATAACGCGATGAAGTATACGGTCGGTGAACCTATCATCACCATCGAGGCAAAACGAAATCAATTAGCCATTGGAAATGAAACCGAACCAATGACGAAAGAACAGGTCAGTCAGATTTTCGATCGCTTCTACCGCGTAGACAGTTCGAGAAATCGTACGACAGGCGGTAGCGGACTAGGGCTTTCTATCGCGCAGAAGATTGCCGAGGCTAACGATGTACAGTTGACAGCAGAACTCACAAGTGAAACTCAAATTCGCTTTGTCATTGAGGGTGAGAAAAATGGATGATCGACTTATCTATGAAGTTTTAGAAGTGGTTGGTGAAATTCCAAGCGGAAAAGTTGCTACCTATGGACAGATTGCTAAACTCATAGGTCGACAGAAAAAAATGCAAGATTAGTTGGAAAGATTTTAAGTCAGGTAGAAATCTATGGCGACTATCCTTGCCACAGAGTCGTTAATGCAAGTGGAAGATTGGTACCAGGATGGTTTGAACAAAAAGAATTATTAGAAGCTGAAAGAATCATCCTTAAAAGCCCGACAAATGTATCACTCAAAAAATATCAATGGAATCCGGAAGAGGATTAGCCCAATCTACAATAAAGATTGGGCTTTTGTTTTAAAAGAGATATAAAATCAAAGACGTTGGAAAAATAATTCCAGCGTCATTTTTTTATGCGACATTATCATATATGGTAATTATCATATATGATAATTTTTTTAGTTTAAAAAAACTTATTCGAAAAAAACTTTTTTTGTTTTTAAGTTCATTTTAAGTAAGCTCGTTATGATTAAACCATCAACAAATAGTTGATAGGAAGCGAGGGGGACCAAAATGAAAAGAAACAGAATGATTGTTCTATTATCCACGATTACTATTGCAACAACTTTAGTTGCATGCCAAAACACACAAACACAAACACAAGCTGAGGCGACTTCTCAAGTCCAATCACAACAGAGTCCCCCAGCTAAACCTGGAGGAGAAGGATTTGGCGGAAGCGACCAAGTGACACAAGGTGAGGCAGCAACAAATTTAACAACAGATGCAACAGTAACAGGAGAAACTTATGAATCTACCGGAGATGATGAAAATGCACTCCGTGTAACAGGAGCAACAGTCACATTAGATGGCGTAACGGTTAACAAAACAGCCGGAGCGACATCGAATACAGAAAACGGAGACTTCTACGGAATGAACGCAGGATTCTTAGCAACCGATGGAGCAACGGTAACACTCACAAACTCAACCGTCAATACAACTGCACAAAACGGGAACGGGGTGTTCAGTTACGGTTCAGGAACGACCGTCAATGTATCAGACACAACAATCACAACGACAAAAGATAACTCAGGTGGTATCCAAACGACAGGGGGCGCTGCGATGAACGCAACTAACTTGACGGTGAACACCGCAGGAAATTCATCAGCAGCGATTCGTACAGACCGTGGTGGTGGTACAGTAGTTGTAGATAAAGGAACTTACACTTCTACAGGATACAACTCACCAGCCGTTTACTCTACAGCGAATATCACTGTAAAAAATGCAACATTGAATGCTGAAACCTCAGAAGCACTTGTAATCGAGGGTCAAAACTCTATCACATTAGAAAATACCAACGTAACAGGGGATATGAGTTCAACAGAGGGTAGCTCTTCAGACAATAACGTGCACAACGTGATGATTTACCAATCAATGTCAGGAGATGCTGAGAGTGGAACCTCTACTTTCACAATGAAAGGTGGCACTTTAACAGGACGTAACGGAGACCAAATCTACGTAACAAACACACACAGTGTCATCACTTTAGAAGACGTAACGATCACAAATCAAGATTCATCTGGCAGATTATTAGCTATCTTAGGAAATGATGCAACACGTGGCTGGGGTACAGCCGGTGCCAATGGTGGTCAAGTTGATTTAACAACGATGAACCAAACATTAACTGGAGCGATTGAGGTGGATACCGTATCTACATTGAACTTTACAATGGGCAAAGGAACAAACTTTACAGGGACCATCAATATCGTAAAAAATGCCGAAGGAGGGACTGCCGTGGACAATAACGCAGTAATTACAGTAGAAGAGGGGGCGACATGGATATTGACAGGGAATGTCACAATCACATCATTAGAAAACAAAGGTACAATCAACTTTAACGGATATACAATCACATTAGCGGATGGTACGGTCCTAAAATAAAACTTAACTTACAGGAGCTAGGCTACGGTCTAGCTCTTATTTTTATTTCCTTAAGGGAAAAGTTCATATAATTTTCTATTTTCAATTGTTGAAAACTAGAAGAAAACGCGTGATTGTGATAAACTGACTAAAGGAAATAAAATAAAAAATGAGGTGTCACGATGGATCAAAACGAGAACAAAAATGTTGAATCAGTTGCTGAAAAAGCTACAGAAGTAAAAGACGAAGTAGTTGAAGTAGCAAAAGAAACAGCTGAAGAAGTGAAAGAAGTAGCAGAAACAGTTGTTGAAGAAGCGAAAGAAGCAAAAAGCTCCTGAAGCAGATGGCGACTTCAAAGAAGTTGTTGAAGACGTAAAAGAAAAAAAGCAGAAGAGGCTGCTGAAAAAAAGCAAAAAGAAGTTGCTGGTGTTGCAAAAAGAAAAAAATCGGAGAAGCAGCAAGCAAAGTATTCACAGAAGAAAATAAAGCAAAATTAAATGAAGCAGCAGATAAAGCTGTTGATAAAGTTGAAAGCTATAATAAAAATAATTTATTCGAAAAAATCTTCTTCGGTGTATCTATCGCTCTTGCAATCTTCACACTGTTAGTATTGTTAAACGGACTAAGTTTTGCGTTTGGTTCAAACGGCGGAATGAATATTACAAGTTTACAAGCAGCGTATAGGGACCTTTCTAATAAAGTGCAGAACTTAAGTTTATACTTTGGTTTATCATTCTTCTTTGCATTAGTAGGTGCCGTATTTACTGGATATTTCTTATACCAAGCTCATAAAGCAAGTAAAAACTTATGGACTAACGTGAATGTAGCTTCATTAGCAATGGTAGTATCTGTCTTCTTAGGAAACATCTTAGGTGGCGGATTCTTAGATGCTCTTGGAAAATTATCTGATTTCTTCAGTGGAAAATCAAATTCAGCAGTAAATGCATTTCTTTCTGAAGCATTTACAAACCCATCGGCAGCGAGCCGCACTGCACAATCATTCGTAGATGGATTACAAACAGGATCAAAAATTGCAATCTTCTTCTACTTAGTAGCATTTGCAGCATCAGCAGCAACTGTGTACTTCTACTACCAAAAATTATTCCAAAAGAAAGCGCAATAAGCGAGGGGCCAATGAAAAAATTCTTTCAAATCATTTTAGGGATTAGCTTCCTATTTCTATTAGTAGGTTGTAGTTCTCAAGAAACTGCGACTTTCACTCAAAAATCAGGTAAAACGGACGTGACTTTAGTTTATACGTATGATAAAAAGACTGATACCGTGACAAAGATTAAGCTCGAAACGAATGAACCTGCTGAACACACTGAGGCTCGTAAGGATAACGAAAAACTCTTTGAAGAGATTAAAGGAATTGATGGAGTTGTGACTTCACTGACAGAAAAAGATGGCAAACTTATCTCATCAGTTGAAATCGACTTAACGAAATATAAGTTTTCAAAACTTAAAGAAAGTAACAACTACTTCTTTACAGGTCTTGTTCAAAGTGGTTTCTTAACAGAAGACGGAGATCACGCATCATTCTCTAAGAGTAAAGAAGTTGCACTAAAACGCGGAATGACAGAACAAACGAAATAACGAAATGACTCATGGATAAAATGTCCATGGGTCATTTTTGTTTTAAGTTCATTTTAAGTTCGCTACGTATACTAAAACCATCAAGAAAAGGAATCGAGGAGAACGAGATGGAAAAGAAAAGACAATGGTTATTGACGACAACATTATTTATCTCTCTAGGGTTGGCCGCTTGCGGATCGCAAAGTGTATTAAGCCAAGCCGACGCAAACACTCAAACAACAACAAAGACATCTACAACTTCAACTACGCAGACGGCTTCTTATTTTGAAGCAAGCGACTTAACAGCGACTTACGACGAAAGTAAGGCTTCAAAAATTTCACTTCAAGGAACGACAGCTACTGTTTCAGGGGATGGCGTAACGGTCAGTGGAAGTACAGTAGAAATTACAAAAGCTGGAACGTATATCGTCGAAGGAACGGCGACAAGCGTTCAATTGAAAGTTGCAGCAGGCAAGGAAGATGAAGTACAAATCGTCTTTAAAAATGCGACTTTAAAGAATACGGAAGCTCCATTACTTGTTGATACAGCTAAGAAAGTGATTTTAACGCTAGCCGATGGAACGAAAAATGAAGTGGCCGATGAATCAACATCAACGGTTAAAGGTGCGATTTACTCCGATAGCGACTTGACGATTAACGGTAAAGGTTCATTAACGGTAACAGGTGCAGCAAGCAATGCCATTAAATCAAAAGACGGCATTCGTATCGTGGATGCGACAGTTACAACAACCGCGAAAAAACACGGGGTTGCAGCCAACGACTTCGTGAACGTGTCGGGCGCGACATTGAACTTATCAGCCGATGAAGATGGTATTCACTCAGACAATGAAGATGATGTATTGTTAGGAAATATTTACTTAACCAATACGACCATCACTGTAAATGCAGGAGATGATGGTATCAACGCTTCGAATACAATGCTCATCGACGAAGGTGCAACTATCGATGTACAAAAGAGTGAAGAAGGTCTTGAGGCTCGATTGATTCATCAAGTCGGTGGAACTGTCACAGTGAAATCTTCTGATGATGGATTGAATGCAAAAGGCTGGACGTTAGAATCTTCTGAAGGACAAGGTCCAGGGCAACAAACGAAGACCGTAAAAGCCGAAGCTGCAAATGTGAAAAACTTGGATCAAGCAGGCGAAGTGAAGATTGTCATCGACGGCGGAACATTAACCGTTGATGCTGAAGGGGACGGATTGGATGCGAATGGGTCTATCGAGATTAACGGCGGAACAGTCGTTGTCAATGGCCCAACAAGCGGCGCCAACGCAGCTCTTGACTATGACGACAATGGAAAACTAAACAGTGGTACAGTCCTCTTTGTCGATAATGGAGAAATGACAATGGGATTTGGTAGCGACTCTAGCCAAGCTTTCCTAATGGCAAGTGTTCAAGGAACGGCTGGAACAACCGTTGAAGTGGTTGACTCTTCTGGTAAAACAGTCGCAAGTCTAAAAGCTTCTAAGTCATTCTCGACGGTATTAATTAGTAGCCCAGAGATTAAAGAGGGAGAAAAATATACGATTAAAGTTGGTTCAAACTCAACAACAGCAACAGCTTCTAAGCAAGCAGCTAATACTAGTGGTAGACCTGGACAAGGTGGCCCTGGTGGCGGACAACCTGGGCAAGGAGGACCAGGCGGACAACCTGGCCAAGGCGGTAGACCAGGAGGTAGATAAGGCCGATAAGAATTCTAAGGAACCGTGAAAGGGGTGATTCCACCAAAATAAGAATGCGATGAGACCGTTCAAACGTTAGACGACAATCAGGAGTCCAAAATGTAACAAAAGTTCTCAAAAAATAACAAAAACTACAGCACACAAAACCATAAGACGGGGTATTATCTCAGCTATCGAAAGCTTAACTGAGACAATACCCCGTTTTCATGTTATATTATCTAACATAAGAGGTAAGGGCAGTTTTGACAAAAGATGAAACTTTTATTTACAATAACCCTATAAAGGAGGAAGGCAGATGGGTGAAAAGGAATTACGACGTTCACTAGCCGTCTTTCCAATCGGAACAGTCATGAAGCTGACCGATTTATCAGCACGACAAATTCGCTATTATGAAGAACAGCGCTTGGTTATCCCAGAACGTTCTGAGACGAACCGCCGCATGTATTCATTGAATGATGTCGATCGCTTATTGGAAATTAAAGATTATTTGGCCGATGGATTAACCATTATGGCCATTCAGAAGATTTTCAATAAGAATACAAATCCAGTATCGAAGGAAAGCGTAAAAGAGGCGCTGACGGATGAGGATGTCCGACGAATCTTCTACGACGAGATTATGCATATTAGCCGCTACTCTGGCGGAGAAAAATGGAACTTATAGGAGGAAACCAATGATTACACATGAAGAGATTAGGAGACAGGTAGAAGAGAAAGATGTTCGTTACTTACGATTGATTTTCACGGATATCCTAGGAACGATTAAAAATGTGGAAGTGCCAATTACGCAATTAGATAAAGTGTTGGCCAATAAAATGATGTTCGATGGTTCTTCAATTGAAGGATTCGTTCGTATCGAAGAAAGTGATATGTACTTATATCCAGATCTTTCAACTTGGGTGGTTTTCCCATGGAGCAGCAAACACGGCACAATCGCACGTTTAATCTGTGATGTTTACAAACCAGACGGAACGCCATTTGCGGGAGACCCACGTTCAAACTTAAAACGTGTGTTAAACGAAATGAAAGAATTAGGTTTCTCAAACTTCAACTTAGGACCAGAGCCAGAGTTCTTCTTATTCAAATTGGACGAAAACGGCGAACCAACGCTTGAAGGAAACGACCAAGGTAGTTACTTCGACTTAGCTCCAATTGACCTTGGGGAAGAATGCCGTCGTGAAATCGTTCTTGAATTAGAAAAAATTGGCTTCGATATTGAAGCAAGTCACCACGAAGTAGCTCCAGGGCAACACGAAATCGACTGGAAATACTCAGATGCGGTAGCGGCTTGCGATAACATACAAACATTCAAATTGGTTGTAAAAACCATTGCACGTAAACATGGATTACATGCGACATTTATGCCAAAACCAGTATTCGGAATTGCTGGTAGCGGAATGCATTTCAACTTATCTTTATTTGATAAAGACGGAAACAATGCGTTCTTCGACGAAAATGGCGACCAACGTCTAAGCGATACTTGCCGCCACTTCATCGCAGGGGTCATGAAACATGCGAAAGCTTTAACGGCCGTATGTAACCCAACCGTAAACTCATATAAACGTTTAGTTCCAGGATACGAAGCGCCTGTATATATTGCATGGTCTGCACGTAACCGTTCACCGCTGATTCGTATTCCAGAATCTCGTGGAATTTCAACGCGTATCGAATTACGTAGTGTGGATCCATCTGCGAACCCATATTTAGCGATGGCTGCGATTTTAACAGCTGGTCTTGAAGGGGTTAAAGAAAAAATGGAAGTTCCTGCAGCTGTCGACCGCAACATCTATGCGATGTCTGCTCGCGAACGTAAAGAAGCTGGAATCGATGATTTACCAGGAACATTAAACGAAGCGATTGAATACTTGAAACAAGACGAAACCGTTCAGTCTGCTTTAGGAAGTCATATTCTAGACAACTTCATCGAAGCAAAACGTTTCGAATGGGCTGCTTACCGTAGTCAAGTTTCACAATGGGAATTAGACCAATACTTGAAACTATTCTAAAAATTATACTGAGAGTGCACTCACAAGGTGCGCTCTTTTTATGTTCTATTTTATTCTTTGATGAAAAGTTTGTATAAGACTGTCTTCTGTTGATACGTAAAGCTTTTTCTTTGTTAAAGTTTTGACATATTTTGCTGAAAATGTAATACTGGTAAGGAAACGTAAAAAGGAAAGAGAGTGCTCACATGTATATAAAAGAGATGTCGAATGCGTTAGAAGAGTATCATGCTTTTATGGAAACTCAAGCCAACAGAACGGTTTTCCAAACGCCGGAATGGGGCGAAGTGAAGACGGATGGCTCATGGACAAGAGACGTACTACTAGTCATGTCGGATAATCATGAACCTGTTGCGGCTGCGATGATTCTTTATCGTAAATTACCTGCTGTGAATCAATATTTAGCGTATGCACCGCGCGGAATCGTAACGGATTATACAAATGCAGAACAATTAAAATCTGTGTTTGCGACTTTAAAAGTGTATTTGAAATCTAAAAATGCATTTGGATTAAAGATTGACCCAGAATTACAATGGCGTGAATGGACAAACAAGTTCGAAATGGTTGAAGGTGGATTCAATAACGAAGAATACCGCAAAAACATTTTAGCCTCTGGATTTGTAGAACGCCCAATGGATTTAGGGTTTGATGGGATTCAACCACGTCTAACAATGATTTTACCGTTGAAAGACGAAGGGAAAGGTATCGTTGAAACGTTTAATAAGAAAGAACGTTATAAAGTGAATGTGGCGAAGAAACAAGGGGTTGTTTGCTACAAGGGAACACTTGAAGATATGCCAATCTATGATGAGTTAAATAAAATTACAGCTGAGCGTGATAAATATGTTGCGCGTAGTATCGAGTATTTAACAACGATGTATCAACACCTTTATCCTAAAGGAATGGTGGATTTATACTTTGCAAAAGTGGACTATAATGTGCAATTAGCCTTTGCGACAAATCGCTTAGAAACAGCGCAAAAAGAATTCGATAAGTTAACAGGACAGCTGGAAACATTAAACAATCCAAAACGGATTGAAAATGTAGAAAAACAAATCGAATCGTTGAAGGTCAATATTGCTAAATACGAAAAAGAAATTGAACGCGTGAAAGGCGACTTAGAGAAGTATCCGGAAGGGAAAGTCGTCAGCGGAGCGTTCGTCGTAACGTACTTAGACAAAGCGTACTACTTATATGGCGCTAACATCACGGATGATGGTGGCTTAAATGCCAATAAGGCGCTTGTATCTTGGATTATGCAAACTCTTTATGATGAAAAAGGCATTCGTTCATTTGACTTCTTTGGAGTTTCTGAAGACCAAGAACATCACGGTGGGATTAACGGATTCAAGCAATCGTTTGATCCGGAGTTAGTGGAATATATCGGTGAATTTGATATGCCGATTTCTAAGTTCTGGTTTGAAATGTTCCATACATGGGCACCAAAAGCCGTGAGCTTGAAGAATAAAATTTTAGTAAGACGTAAAAAATAGTTGAAAGAGGCTGGACGAGTTTCCGGCCTTTTTTAGAAAATAGGAAAGGAGAATGGAATGCAAAAAAATAGCAATCTTAGAAAACTTGTCTTTATCGCATTATTAACAGCACAAGGGATTATCCTTGGATTACTTGAACAAGCCATTCCGTTTCCTTTTACATTTGCGCCAGGGGCAAAGCTAGGATTAGCCAATATCGTAACGTTGATTAGTTTATACACACTGTCCTTTAAAGAAGTGGTTTTAGTTGTCGTGATGAAAACATTGATGACGACCGTTCTTGGTGGGACGTTTTCAACCTTCCTCTATAGTGGGATGGGCGCGCTTGTCAGCTTTATCGGAATGTATCTTGTGAAGCAGCTTGGTGAGGAACGCGTGAGCATGATTGGTGTCAGTGCCACAGGTGGGATTTTGCACAATGTCGGTCAATTGATGGTCGCAAGCTGGATGGCAAAATCATGGACGGTGCTTTTATATTTACCAGCCATGTCAATCGTCGGTATCTTTGCAGGGATAGCCATTGGAATTGCGGCAAACTATGCATTAACACATGTAAAACTACTCAAAAACTACTCGGACAAAAAAGTTGGCTAAAGTTCGTGAAACAACCGACAATCAATGGACAAAAAGTGCAAAATAGAATATACTACTAAAGTGAGAAAATTCAAGGAGGATTTGCAATGACAAAAACAAACATTGTAGTAATCGGTGCCGGATTTGCCGGGGTAGCCGCTACAAAGACGTTGTCACATAAGTTGAAAAAGAATAAAGATGTCACAATCACATTAATTGATAAACATCCTTATTTAACGTACATGACAGAATTACACGAGGTTGCTGGAGGACGTGTTGAGCCAGATGCGATTCAATACGACTTACAAAAAATCTTCGCACGTTCTAAAAATGTAAACTTAGTAACAGATACTGTTACAAGTCTTGATAAAGAAAACAAAGTGGTTCGTACAAAACATGGCGAATTCTCTTATGATTATTTAGTACTTGGTATGGGTGGAGAAGCCAATGACTTCGGCGTTCCAGGTGTTAAAGAAAATGGATTTACGTTATGGTCAATGGAAGGCGCAGTGAAAATGCGTAAACATATTCTTAGCTGTGTAGAAAAAGCGGCTAAAGAACATGACCCTCAAAAACGTAAAGCGTTATTAACGTTTGCGGTTTGTGGTGCTGGATTTACTGGGGTTGAATTAGTCGGTGAATTAATGGACTGGATTCCAGTGCTAGCAAATGAATATAATTTAGATAAAGAAGACTTCGAGTTATACATTATCGAAGCAGTTCCAACAATCTTAAACATGTTAGATGCAAAAGATGCGGATAAAGCAGAAGCCTTCATGGTGAAACGCGGCATCAAAGTGATTAAAGGAAACGGAATTTCTGAAGTGAAGCAAAACAGCATTCGCTTAGCTGACGGCACAGTGATTTCAACGTACTCACTATTCTGGACAGCGGGAGTTAAAGCCAACACAGAAGCTGAAGTGTTTGGATTTAAAGCCGCTCGTGCAGGTCGTTTAGTGGTTAATGAAAACATGTTAGTCGATGGCGAAACAGATATCTTCGCAATCGGTGACTTAGCTTACTACGAAGAACCGGATAAAGGAAATGCTCCACATCCACAAATCGTACAAGCCGCTGAACAAACTGGTAAAACAGCAGCGAAAAATATTATCGCTTCAATTAACAACTCAGAAAAAGTAGCCTATAAAGGTAAATACGATGGATTCATGGTTTCTATCGGTTCCCATTATGGTGTTGCGTTCTTAATGGGCAAATGGCACTTAAGTGGTTTCTTTGCAATGTTGATGAAACACATCGTAAACATCAAGTATTTCTTAGAAATCTTCTCACTATACTATGCAATTCAATACGTGTTCCACGAGTTCTTCCATATTAAAAACCGTCGTAACATCTTCCGTGGACACTTATCACGCTACGGTAACGTATTATGGTCTGTACCACTTCGTTTATTCTACGGTGGTATGTGGACAATCGAAGGCTTGAAGAAAATCTTTGGTTTATGGGGCGCACATAGCTGGATTGATGGAAATCATTTAGCATTCCCATTCCCTTGGTTAACAGAAGCAACAAGTGCAGCGAGTGGTGCAGCAGAAACTGTAACAGCAGCAAGTGGCGCAACAGAAGCTGCAGCGCAAACAGCAACTCAAGTCGTTTCATTCGGTTTCAACTATTCATATGGTGAACAACCAGCAATGGTCATCGAAAAAATGCCAGACTGGTTCGCATCAATCATGCAAATCATGATTCCAAACGTTGAAGTCGCTCACTTAATGCAAAAAGTGATGTCATTCGTAGAATTAGCTATCGGTTTAGCAATCATGGCTGGTTTCTTAACATGGATCGTCAACGCAGTAACAATCGGTTTAGTCGCAACATTCTGCTTATCTGGTATGTTCTACTGGGTAAACATGTGGTTTGTTCCTGCAGCGATTGCGTTAATGAACGGTTCAGGTCGTGCATTTGGTCTTGATTACTACGTGATTCCATGGTTCCAAAGAACTGCGGGTAGCTGGTGGTATGGTAAGTCGAAAGCAATATATGGATTCGATAAGCAAGGAAACCAACTCGTTAAATAAGTATGTTATAATGAAGTCGGCATTTTGTCGGCTTCTTTTTTTAGAAGGTCGACTAGAAGGAGAAAACTATGACAATCGTACATCCAATGTGGATGGAGTATCCCGAATTACATGAAGAATTAAAACAAGTAAAAGCGATGATGCATGCATCTATCACGATCGAAAACAAACAGATTCGTGAGGCTATTTGGGCTGTCCTTGAATCTGGTGGTAAAATGGTACGACCTGCTTATTTGATTTTATTCTCAATGTGGAATGAAAATCGAAACAAGGAAGAAGTCCATGCTGTGGCTGCGGCTCTTGAACTACTTCATGTGGCAACATTATTACACGATGACGTCATCGATGAAGCTGATACAAGAAGAGGACAAGAGACGATTAGTGCTCGATTTGGGAATCGTGTGGCGATTTATGCAGGCGACTACTTATTGACAGTGTGCTATCAGTTGCTTTCAAAATATAGTCAAGATTTAGCGGGTATCCAAATCCCAACAGACGGGATGATGCGTGTCATTGAAGGTGAATTGTCACAGATGGAAGAAAGCTACAAAACTGATGTGACGGTTCAAGATTACTTGAAGCGAATTGATGGGAAGACGGCGCAACTATTTATGCTCAGTTGTATGATGGGAGAACGTTTTTCAGAAATGGGCGAATTAGAGCGTGCTAGACATATCGGGAATTCTATCGGGATGGCGTTTCAGTTACTAGATGATATTCTCGATTATGAAGTAAGTTCTTCTGAATTTGGGAAACCTGTGTTAGAAGATGTGGCGCAAGGGATTTATACATTGCCGCTGATTGCGTCTTTACCGAAGTGTGAAAAAGAATTGCTTCCACTGTTAGAAAAGAAAAATCAGTTAACAGCACCAGATCGACTAGCAATTCAAAAGTTGGTCGTAAATGCAGGTGGTGTTGAAACTGCAAAAGATTTTGCATCGAAATATACCATGAAAGCAATCCATCAAATAGAGAAGTTGCCTGAAGCTGATGTGAAGCCTATGCTGTTAAAAATCACAAGTCAGTTATTGCAACGAAAATCATAAAACAAAACAATTCACAAACAAGGGCGTTTTCTGAAAAGGAAATGCCTTTTTCATTTCCTTTTTTCAAGTGAAAAAAGGAACGTTTCAACAGACTGGACCTAGACTTTTATCCGAAATATGCTATAATAGAACCTACAGAATTGATTAATTCTAAAATATATAGAAAAGGCAGGTTCTAAACATGACTATCAAAAAATCATTATCTGCAGCAGCAGTATTATTATCATCTGCATTTGTATTAGCAGCATGTGGCGGAAACAGCAAAACTGATTCAAACAAAACAACACAAGCAGCTACAACACAAACTGCAACTACACAAGCAGCAACACAAAAATCTAATGCAGCTTTAAAAGATGGCACTTACAAATTAGTATCAGAAGCTGACAAACGTGGTTGGCACGTAGAATTTACGATTACTGTTGAAGGTGGCAAAATCACTAAATCTGATTATGACAACTTAAACGATAAAGGTGAACGTAAATCAGCTAACGCAGAATACGAAAAAGCAATGAAAGATAAAGTGGGTACTGGCCCAGCAGAATACTTCAAAGCATACAACGAAGGTTTAGTTGCTAAACAAAACCCTTCAGACGTTGAAGTTGTTTCAGGTGCAACTAATGCGCATACTTCATTTGTTGAATATGCAAACAAATTAATCGAAGCAGCTCAAAAAGGGGACACTGCTGAAATCAAAGTAGCAGCTCCACAAAGCTAATTCATTTTAAAATAACCATTTCGACTCCTGTACGGTTGTGCAGGAGTTTTTTATTCGGATTACAAGTCACGGGTTTCGTTTTATCGTGAAATAAGGTACAATACTAAGGAATGATTTTTAAAAGGAGAGAACTATGAAAGCTAAATGGATGAAATGGGGACTTTTGGCAGTAATGTCGACATCAATTTTAACCGCATGCCAAAGTCAACCGAAGAATGAAGCCGACACTGTTTCAGGCGCATCAATTAAAACTCCAAGAGAAATTATTAAATCACCTGTGAAGAAAACAGACTTCTTACTCGGAACGGCGGTAGCTTTATCGGTCTACCATCCAAATACAGAAGAAGTGATTACCAATGCCTTAGAAATGATTAAAGACTTAGAAAAACGAATTACTGTGAATGCTTCTGGTTCTGAAGTGGATGAAGTAAACTTGGCCGCTGGAGAAATGCCGGTTAAGGTTAGTGCGGATGTGTACGAGTTAATCAAACTTGGATTGAAATATAGCGAAGAGTTCGACGGGGCTTTCGATGTTACGGTAGGACCATTGACGGCGTTATGGCATATCGGGTTTGATGATGCGAAGAAACCAACGCAAGAGGAAATCGATGCGGTGTTACCACTCGTGAATTATAAAGACGTTGAATTAAACGACGCGGAACAAACCGTCTTTTTAAAGAAAAAAGGAATGCAACTGGACCTTGGAGGGATCGCCAAAGGGTATATCGCCGATAAGGTTTGGGAATATTTTGCAAAAGAAGGCATCACAACAGCAGTCATTGACCTTGGTGGGAATATCGTCGTAATGGGCGGCTCACCTGCAAGAGACGGCGTTGCGTGGAATGTTGGGATTCAAGATCCGGATGCTTCTCGTGGGAAGACGCTTGGTACGATTTTAGAAAAAGACAAAACGATTGTAACGTCTGGGATTTATGAGCGTTATTTAACCGTAGACGGTCAAACGTATCACCATATTTTAAATCCGAAAACAGGATATCCATACGATAATAATGTGGAAGGAGTTTCTGTTATTGTCGACTGTTCTACAAAAGGAGACGCGTTATCGACGTCGATGTTCTCTGTGGGACCAAAGGCTGGAATCGAATATGCGAATAATCATGACGGAGTGGATGTCATTTTCGTAACGAAAGATAAAAAAGTGTATGTGTCGGATGCGATTAAAGATACGTTCAAATTAACAAATACGAACCTTGAGTTGAAGGAGAGTGTTGAGTAGTGACGAAAAAAGAGTTTATCGAACTAGTCGAATTGCGTACAAAAATCGCGAGTGTGTTCCCATTTGTCATCGCGTTTCTTTATTCGTTTGTTTTATTTAAACAAGTGAATGTTTTGAATATGCTGTTGTTCTTTATCGGGATGATTTGTTTTGATATGGCGACAACCGTGATGAACAATTTGATGGACTATGTCAAAGCGAAAAACTCCGATTATCGTGATAATCATAATGTGATTGGGACGAGTAGCCTCACTGTGAAGAAAGCATGGCAAGTCTTCGGTGGGCTGTTTGCAGTGGCAGCAGTTGTTGGAATCATCCTTGTAGCGCGCACGAATATTCTTTTGCTCATTGTCGGCGCAATTTGTTTCTTCATCGGTGTGTTTATACATTTGGACCCATTCCGATTTCTCGGATGCCTCTTGGGGAAGTGTTATCAGGGTTCACAATGGGGTTCGGGATTTTCTGGATTACGGTATTTTTAAATGTGCCAGAAGGAACGGTTTTTGCAGGGGTACAGTTAGACGGAAGTATTTTAACGATGCAACTGGACATTATAGCTCAATTGAAAGTGTTCCTATTATCTCTGCCGCTTGTTTGTACGATTGCCAATATCATGTTAAGTAATAATATTTGTGATTTAGAAACAGATATTACGAACCATCGTTATACATTGGTGTACTATATTGGAAAGAAACAAGCGTTAGTGGTCTATCAAGTATTATATGCGATTGCGTTTGGTGCGATGGTGCTTGCGGTGTTGCTCGGCGTGGCGGCTTGGATTCTTCTTGGTGTGCTAGCAGTTGGCGTTCCTGTGTATAAACATATTCAACAGTTCAAAGCTCTCCAAGAAAAGAAAACGACCTTTGCGTTAGCGATTAAAAACATGGTAATGATTCATTCATTGCAAGCCGTGCTATTATTCGTTGCGGTCCTTTTCTTTAACTAGTGTGTACTTGACAAAGCAAGTTCATTTCCTTATGATGGAGTAGATATGGATTTATAGAAAGTAGTGAAAATATGGCTCAGAAAAAAGCGGCGTTAGCTTGTAGCGTATGTGGTTCAAGAAACTACACGATTACGCTTGGACAAAATCGACGAGTAGAACGTCTAGAAATTAAAAAATTCTGCAAGTATTGCAACAAACAAACACTACATCGCGAAACAAAATAAAAGGAAGAGGAGATTCGAAATGCGTTTTTTATCAAATGTGATTAAAGAGATGAAAAAGTTACTTGGCCAACAGGTAAAGAAGTAAACAAATATACAATTACAGTAATTATGACAGTGCTTGCTGCACTATGCTTCTTTGCAGTAGTGGACTATGGAGTGCATCAACTCATTACATTCCTTTTAAAATAATAGTACTTTAAAGTGATTAGTGATATACTAAGAGCAGTTGAAAAAACCTTCGCTTATGAAGGTTTTTTTGTATGGAAAAATGTTGTCAACACTCAAGGAGGAGTATAAATGGAAAAAGAATGGTATGTATTGCACACTTATTCAGGTTATGAGAATAAAGTAAAATCAAATCTATTATCACGTATCCAAAGCATGGGTATGGAAGAAAACATCTTCCGCGTGATTTCACCTGAAGAAGAGGAAGTAGAAGTAAAAGACGGTAAAACTAAAACGACTGTTGAAAAAACTTTTCCTGGTTATGTATTAGTTGAAATGGTCATGTCAGACCAAGCATGGTATGTTGTTCGTAACACTCCAGGCGTAACTGGATTCGTTGGTTCACACGGTGCAGGTTCAAAACCATCTCCATTATTACCAGAAGAAGTAGAAGCAATCTTAGGACGTATCGGTGAAAAAGTTCATGCTCCAGTTGAATTAAATGTATCTGTTGGAGACTACGTCATCATTACTGAAGGTGCCTTCAACGATATGAGCGGTAAAGTAGTAGAACTTGACCACGAAAAACAAAAAATTAAAGTGGCGATTGAAATGTTCGGTCGTGAAACAATTGCAGACTTAGAGTTCCACCAAGTGAAAGAAGATGACTCTTATTAACATGTATCCTACAATGTTAGAACGATTTATTCGATATGCGAAAATCAATACGCGTAGTGATTTGAAATCAACAACGATTCCTACGACAAAGAGTCAATGGGAATTTTTAGAAATGCTTCGTGACGAGTTAGTGGAATACGGCTTTCAAAAAGTAGAACTCGATCCAGAGGATAGCTACTTAGTGGCGCTCCTCCCAAGTAACTTGGAAGAAGGAAGTGCGGCGCCTGCGATTGGATTTATCGCCCACGTTGATACCGCAGATTTCAATGCGGAAAACATCGATCCACAAATTCACGAGAATTATAACGGAGAAGATGTGCTGCTTAATGCCGAAAAGAATTTAGTAATGACGGTCAGCGAGTTTCCAAGTTTGAAAAACTATATTGGCAAAACGTTAATTACAACTGATGGAACGACATTGCTAGTGCCGACGATAAGGCGGGTCTGGTTTCGGTATTAGAAGCGTGCTTGTATTTAATGGCGCATCCAGAAATTCCGCATGGCGATATTTGGTTAGCGTTTGGTCCGGACGAAGAAATCGGGAAAGGCGCTCACCGTTTCAAAGCGGAGCGTATGCCTGCAAAATTTGCCTACACTTTAGATAGTGGAGTCGTAGGGAAGTTAGAATATGAAACGTTCAATGCGGCTCGTGCAGTGGTGACGATTCATGGGACAAGTGTTCACCCAGGGCAAGCTAAAGATGTGATGGTGAATGCTTTGGCAGAAGCAGCGAAACTATTTGCACGCATGCCAGAAAAAGAAGTGCCAGAACATACGAGTGGGTACGAAGGCTACTTTATGTTATCGAAACAATCAGGCGACATCGGTAAGGTTGAATTGGAATATATTATACGCGATCACTCGATGGAGAAATTCGAAGAGAGAAAAGTGCAGTTCCAACAAATTGTCGATGCGCAAAACGCAACGTATGATGTGCCTCGTATCGAATGCACGATTTACGATGAGTACTATAATATGTACGAAATCTTAAAGGACGATATGACTTCGGTTGAAGTAGCGATTGAGGCTTATAAAGAATGTGGCATCACGCCAGACATTCAACCATTCCGTGGAGGAACGGATGGATGTATTATTACCTATAAAGGAATTCCGACTCCCAACCTTTTTACCGGAGCAGAAAACCTTCATGGGCAGTATGAATTCGTAACTCTCGAAAGCATGCAAAAAGCCAGCGACGTTGTATTAAAAATTATTGAATTAGTCCAAAGAAAAACGGTTGAGTAATACTCAACCGTTTTTATGTTATGTAGAATATGCCGTATGCAGCAGAAGATGAATTTGTTATAATGAAATAAGTATGGAATTGCTTATAAGGTAGAAGGTATTTCTAAGGGAAGGATGGTATTTGATCTTATGTATTTATTTGGTGTGAATGTCATAATCTCTATTCTTTTGGAAATAGTAATACTTCTATTAAAAAGTAGAATCAATAAAAATAGAGAAATTGAGAATACTCATGAACTTGAAATGAAAGGCATGTTGAGTGATGTCAGTGTGAACTATAAAGAAGGTTCTTTCTTTAGCTATAACTACTATACAAAAGAGCTGACTAAGAAAAAGATTGCAAATTACACAGATTATATTCAGTTGGCTCATGAATATAGCCACGCGATTCATAATGAAGTAACTGGGTATAGATTAGGGAAGTTCTTTGGTGCGATAACATTCTTTTTGGTTCTGTTTATACTCATGTTGTTCGCAAGTATGTTTCTTATGGATAAACTCATCTTTATTTTGGCACTAAGTTGTATAGCCATTTATTTAATCTATTATCTTCTTGTAATATATATAGAAGTCTCTGCAAATGGTATTTTGTTTAAGAAGAACAGTGTTAAAGAAGATAAGTTAGTAGTTGCTTATGTTATTTTAAGTATGGTAAACGAGTTTGTTTTCAGATTATTAGGATTTGTTGTGTTGTATGCTGTTGTTGCAAAGGCATGAAACATTATTTTTATAAATAAAAAGAGCACCGGAAAATCTTCAATAGATCCTCCGGTGCTTTTTCGTATGCCGAAAATAGGGTGGTATGAAAAAATATATTGAGAAACTCTCGATATAATAGGCTTTTCCTAATAGAGCTTTTCTTTGGTAAAAAGTAATATGGAACAAAAGTCATTATCAGTAAATAAGTTGTGCGACAATAATACAATTTAATACCTATGCTATAATAGCCTAAACGTCTCAAAAGATAATATATCTATTTCTAGATTAGTAAAATTGAGAATGATTATAAGGAGATAACTTTTATGAAAAAAGCAATGCTAATTATTAATCCAACTTCTGGAGGAGAAAAGGCGTTAGACTATAAAGAAAAATTAGAAAATAAAGCAAAGGAATACTTCGAATACGTTGAAACGAAGATTACTGAAAAAGCTAAAGATGCTACTGCTTTTGCGGAAGAAGCTTCAAAGGAGAATTATGAAGCGGTAATTGTTTTTGGTGGGGATGGAACTGTTAATGAAGTAATTTCTGGTATTGCTGAAAAGGACTATATTCCTAAATTAGGGATTATTCCAGGAGGGACTGGCAATTTAATTACTAAATTGCTAGAAATTAGTCAAGATATTGATGAGGCAATTGACCAACTTGATTTTAATAAAACAAATGTGATAGATATTGGAAAGGCAAATAAGAGCTATTTTGGATATATCTTTAGTGTCGGTTCTTTACCAGAGGCGATTCATAACGTTGAAATAGAAGATAAAACAAAGTATGGAGTATTAGCTTATGCAATAAATACAATTAAGTCCGTTATTAAAGATGAGGTGTTCAATATTAAAATTGAAACAGAAAATGGGAGTTACGAAGGGGAAGCTAGTCAAGTATTAGTTTTGCTTTCTAATTATTATGCTGACAAGAAAATATTTGAAGAAAACAAAGATGGGTATGCGAATATATTAATTTTGAAAAAAATGCGTCTATAATTTCAAAATTATCATTAATTCCAGATTTGTTAAAAGGTGATATCGTGGAGAATGATAATATTGAATATATTAAAGCAAAAGATATTACAATCTCATCGGATACTAAATTAGAATCCGATATTGATGGTGACCAATCTGATGATTTACCAGTAAAAAAATTACAGTATTAGGAAATCATATTGAAATTTATTCATTATAAACATAAAAAAATATCCGTGGTGCGTATATAAGATGACTTTGTGAAGAAAACCCGATTTTAACCGTAACAAAAACGACAAAAATGGCTCTTTTTGTGAATGTAAGCAGATACATTGTTTTAGAGTTGTTTTGATGTATAATTAAAAGTGTAAATACCAAACAGAAAGGGAGATTTATTATGACAGATAAAGGATTTACAGATAAAGTTAAGGGAAAAGCAAAGGAAGTTGTGGGAGAAGTTACTAACGACGACTCTACAAAAGCAGAAGGCCTTTTAGACCAAGCTGTTGGAAAAGCTAAAGAAATTGCTTCAGATGTTAAAGACGTTGCGAGCGAATTAGTTGAAAAAGCTAAAGACGCGCTTGATTCTAAATCTGAAGAAAAATAGTCGTATAATTATATTTACTGAGGATAGTGCGGCTGAATGCCGTGCTATCTTTTTATTATTTAAAGGAGTGAATTAAATGGGTATTCTATCTTGGTTAGTACTTGGCGCATTCTCTGGTTGGATCGCAAGTATTATTATGAATAAAAATGAATCTATGGGTGCGGTAGCAAATATCTTTACTGGTATTGTTGGTGCTTTTATCGGAGGAGCAGTATTTAACTTCTTCGGTGGATATGAAGTTACAGGTTTAAATCTTCATAGTGTAATAGTATCAGTTGTAGGTGCATGTATCCTGTTGTGGATTTTAAATAAATTCAATAAAAAATAAAAGACAAAAAGCGACAGAAAATTTCTATCGCTTTTTTAGTTTGTTTAATGCCAATCCTCGAATTCTTCATTGTGATTTTCTAAGTTGAGCTCAATGAGTTTTTCTCTTAAAGACTAGAATGCTTCTATTAATACATTTCCATTTTTAAAAGCAATGAATGGTTTATCTATTAATTCTATAGATAGAATAATAAGCTTTAAAGTCTTTTCTTTGTTATCTAATAGGTTGCTTAGCTTACCTAGTAGTGTATCGTCGTTATAATTGAGATTAAGAGTAGTAAGGTCAGAATATGACAATGTAAGAGAAAATCTATGAAAATGGAACAAATTATGGCACAAAAACGTAAAACAAGCACTTAAAAGTCTTATTTTATAGGACTTTTAAGTGCTTTTCATATGCCGAAAACAGGGGTCGAACCTGCGACCTACGCGTTACGAGTGCGTTGCTCTGCCAACTGAGCTATTTCGGCTTCTTGTACTATTAATTATACGAGTGTTATTCTAAATT
>BNJV01002487.1_pt1 | contig 61242 bp, 58 predicted proteins | sample 8540591 | NCBI WGS metagenome assembly BNJV01 (sample SAMD00202457, study PRJDB9452) | human saliva metagenome | host: Homo sapiens | reverse complement strand
ATGAAATTAAGGAAAGGTGGGATTATTAAGATCTCATCTTGTAAATAAAAAAATAAGGTGTCATGAGTAATCAAATAAAAGCTAGCTGAGGTCGACGTAGCCCATGCAAAATACGTTTATCCAGCGGGGAAATACATAGACAATGACCTGATATTGTTCGAAGATATGGCAAAAGTGCCCCTCCCTTCGAGATCTTCTCGCATGAAAAGTCTATTTCTAGCACTCTGTACTGACGGTAAAGCGCAATACACAGTAGATACTCATAAGCATGAAGTAAGCGAAGGAGATGTCATTATCATTAGTGAAGGACAAGTTGTCGGAGACTATCAGCTATCCCCAGACTGCAAAGGTATTGCCATTCTTTTGTCGTATAATTTCTTCAACAACATTGTTAGTGGCATCCATGAATTGTCTGCTCTCTTCCTCTTCGCACGTACTCATCCAGTCTTTCATTTAGATAAGCATCAAACGAAGGAACTAGAGAATTATATCTGCCATATCAAAGAGAAAATCATAGATACCCAACATCGTTTCCGCAAGGAACTTGTGATGACAATGCTAAAAGCTCTCATTTACGACATGAGTAACATTATCTATCAGTTCCAACAACTGGAGACAGAGGGACAAACACGCGCAGAAGTAATCTTTAGAGACTTCATTCAAATGGTTGAAAAGAACTTCCGACATGAGCGTCGTGTCAGTTGGTATGCTAAGAATCTATGTATTACTTCGAAGTATCTATCCGAGACGATTCGAACAATCAGTAAACGAACACCCAGCGATTGGATCGATTCGTATGTAGTACGTGAGCTTTGTGTCATGCTGAAGAATAGTACGATGAGCATAAAGGAAATAGCTGATGAACTTCATTTCGCTAATCAAAGCTTTATGGGAAAATACTTCAAAGAACATGTAGGAATGAGCCCTTCATTGTTTAGGAAGAGTTGACAAGTGTACAAGTTAATAAGTTGACGAGTTAATACTGGTATCGTCAGGGGAATTACCTAATACAAGTAATAGGTTTACTTGTCTACTTTTCACTTGTCAACTGCTGTGCAACCTCACATAACTCACCATACCATTCAGCTCCAAAACGCCGAGTAAGTGGCTCTTTTAGGAACTTATAAAGGGGAAGATTCAGTTCTTCTCCTTTCTTTCGAGCATCTGCACAAATCTTCCAATGGTGATAATTGATACCACAAGTACCATTCTCAAACTCCTTCACACGGATAGGATATAGCGAACAGGAGATAGGTTTCACAAATTCAATATCCCCTTTTCGATACGAACGTTCCAATGCACAGAGGCAACATCCCTTGTCGTAACAGGTGAAAAACACAATCCTTTCCACCGACAATACTCGTTACTAAGTCGCCTTCCACATCCGTATAAGCGACGCCTTGCTTATCTATAACGGCTTGAGCTGATGCTGACAAATCTCCCCAAACAGTATCTAACACATTCTCAATAGCCATTGTCTCATCCAGAGTCACTGGTGCTCCAGCATCGCCATCTATACAACATTGACCATGACACTTATCTAAATCACAACAGAACTTGACGTTTATGATATCAGGAGAAACTAAGACGTTTCCCACCATGAATATATGTTCGTATGTATTACCCATCAACTTATTCTTACCTTAAATCATTGCATCTGCAAGCTTCACTACTACCATTCTATCGGGTTCAATAGCATGCTCTTTCTAAGTATTGGTTACAACGGGAGAACTGGTGTTGACCAAACCATCCACCTCTATTAGCTGATAAAGGAGAGGGATGAACACTCTCCAAAACAAAGTGTTTATGCGTGTCGATCAATGCTTTCTTACTACGAGCAAAAACTTCCCCAAAGCATAAATACCAGATGTTCTCGCCCATCACTAAGAGCTTTAATAGCCGCATCCGTGAACGCTCCCCACCCCTAATCCTTGATGACTATTAGCCATGTGCGCACGAACAGTTAACGTGGCATTCAATAAGAGAACGCCCTGCTCTTCCCAACGAGTTAAGTCACCAGAAGTCTTTACAGGAACGCCTAAATCGCTTTCAATCTCCTTATATATATTCACCAGAGAAGGTGGAAGTCGCACACCATCAGGTACTGAGAAACTCAAACCCATAGCTTGTCCAGGGTTCATGATAAGGGTCTTGTCCAAGGATAACAACCTTAACCTTATCGAAAGGACAGAGGTCAAAAGGCATTAAAAAAATCAACTTACCTGGAGGATAACACGCATAATGTTTATACTCCTGCTTCACCTGTTCGCTCAGTTGTTGGAAGTAAGGTTTCTCAAACTCACCACCGAGTTTTTACACCCCACGAGGGTTCTATCTTTACTTGCATAGCTTTTAACTCTTTGCCTGCAAAAAGTACTACAAAGTTCTGAGATAACAAAAAGTCGTGCCTTTCGACACGACTTCCTCTATATTAATTTTAGCTTAATTCAAGTTGAATTAATCAGTGATTAGATTCTCACCTGTCATATCTGAAGGTTGTTCCAAGCCCATGATATGAAGGATAGAAGGTGCTACGTCAGCCAAACGACCATCCTTCACTGTTGCAGAGTTATTATCAGTAACGTAGATGAATGGTACTGGATTTAGTGAATGAGCTGTATTTGGCGTGCCATCAGGGTTAATTGCGTTATCAGCATTACCATGGTCTGCAATAATGATAGCCTCATAATCATTAGCCTTAGCAGCCTCGATAACCTCCTTTACACAATGATCAACCGCCCAAACAGCCTTTGCGATAGCATGATAAACACCCGTGTGACCTACCATATCACCATTAGCAAAGTTCACAACAATGAAGTCGTACTCCTGTGTATTGATAGCTCCAACAAGTTTATCCTTCACTTCGAAAGCACTCATCTCAGGCTTTAAGTCGTAGGTAGCAACCTTTGGAGAAGGTACAAGAATACGATCTTCACCCTCATAAGGCTGTTCTCTACCACCATTGAAAGAAGAAGGTTACGTGCGCATACTTCTCTGTCTCGGCTGTATGAAGCTGACGCTTACCAAGACGACTAAGGTATTCTCCTAACGTATCCATCACATTTTCCTTAGGGAAGAGTACATGTACACCCTTGAAGTTAGCATCGTATGGTGTCATACAATAGTACTGCAAGTCCTTGATTGTATGCATACCTTCCTCTGGCATATCCTGCTGTGTCAACACTTGTGTCAACTCTTTAGCACGATCATTACGGAAGTTTATGAAGATAACAACATCACCTTCTTGGATTGTTCCATCTACAGAAGAGTTATTGATAGGCTTGATAAACTCGTCAGTAACGTCTGCAGCATAGCTATCTTCAACCGCTTTCACCATGTCAGTAGCCTGAACACCCTTGCCCTCAACGAGTAGGGTCGTATGCTTCCTTCACACGATTCCAACGCTTGTCACGATCCATTGCATAGAAGCGACCAACGATTGAAGCGATATGAGCACCATTGCTGTCACACACCTTTTTGAATGTCAGCGATAAAAACCAGCACCACTCTTTGGGTCTGTATCACGACCATCCATAAAACAATGAACGTACACATCCTTTAGATTGTATTCCTTTCCAATCTCAATGAGTTTGAATAGGTGATCTAAAGAAGAGTGTACACCACCAGTTGAAGTAAGTCCCATCAAGTGTAGTTTCTTACCTGTTTTCTGTGCATAACTATATGCTTCAACAATACCAGGGTTCTTTAGGATGTCTCCAGTCTGGCATGCCTTGTTAATCTTAACCAAGTCTTGATAAACAATACGACCGGCACCTATATTCAAGTGACCTACCTCAGAGTTACCCATCTGACCATCAGGAAGACCTACATCTTCGCCTGATGCCTGCAACTGAGAGTGTGCACTAACAGCGTTCAAGTAGTCTAGGTAAGGTGTAGGAGTATTATAAATCACATCACCTTTACCATGCTTTCCGTTACCCCAACCATCGAGGATCATCAATAAAGCTTTCTTTGCCATAATTTTACCTTTATATTTTACACTATTATCTACGTCTTGCAAAGATAGTGCCAACGATAACCAAGAGTACATATACTCAATTTGTCAATCGCAGTCTATCTTTTTGCAAAGGTACTATAAAAAGTCTAAGATGATAGCATAAAGCCTACTGATTTTTTTGATCTTTCAATCGATGAATTAAAAACAGGTTTAACAATGTTCTTTAATACGACTAAACATTATCATCCAGCTTCAAAAACAACACCTTTACATTCGGAAAGCAATGGGTATATAAAAAGGCATACCTTTCTTAGGCTTTGAAGTCCACTTCCATTTAGGCATTAACTTGGCTACACGCAGTGCTTCTTCATCTAAAATAGGATAAACGGAACGCACTACTTTGAAATTACTGCATGTCCCGTCAACATCAACAAAGAACCCAATAATAACACGACCTTGTACACACATATTTGCAAGAATAGGTGGATAACGCAGGTTCTTAGCGATGAATTCTGGTAAATCACCAGGAAAGAAAGGTCTCGGACCGAGCTCACAAACAAAGTTCTTAGTACTATCCTTCTTCTCTGTTAGCACTTGTTTGCAGGTATCAACTTTGTTTGTATCACTCTTCGCAGGCTTTATCTTGTCTAAAAACTCCTGCGAGGGATCTGCACACATATAACGCCATGTAGGTCCAGAAGGGCACATTTTTTTCTTCGGTTTCATCGTTCTTTTTACGATGCTGGGCAGTAGCATTTCCAATCATAAGAAAGCTGATTAAAAACGCAAAAAACAATTTCTTCATCATTATCATATACTTTTAAATATTCTTATTCAACATTTCTATCAGTTTAAAATATCTCTATCATCTAAAAAGAAGAGTTACTCCTCATTTTTAACAGAGCCTTTCTTCCACGTCAAAAGAGCCCCTCTTCACATCAAAGAAACGCCCTTCTCAAATCAAGGAAAGCATCTCTTCTTTTTTCTAAAACAATATCTTGGAAATTCAAGCTATTGTATTCTAACTATCTTCCGATAGGCTACATCCACTTTTTGGAAGTGTTTGGAGAGGTCTCCGAAACCTTTTCTATTCAAAACCCGCACCAGTGCTTAAACGCAATCACACCGCTGCGGGTTTATGAAATGCAGATGACAATCATTGGAACTAATCGTCAATGCAAAGGTAAGGAGGATTTTGCTTCAATGCAATAGCACTCTTATTGTTGACACAAAGATAATGAAAAGACATCTCAATCACAAGCACTTACAAAGTTCACCGACCTCTCTTTGACACAAAAATAATCGTTCTCAACATCAGCAAACTTGCCTTTTTCCACTTTAATTATCTATCTTTGTACACATGAAGAGAAAGTTTCTTTTTATTATTTATCTGTCTTTTGTCGTTGCTATCATGCAGTCAAAAGAAACTTCCACATTATCCAGCTACAGATGATGGGATTACTCGTATGCACCTTGATAGTGCTGCCATATATACAAAAAAACATGATTTACACAAGGCAATGTACCAATTAAAGGCCGCAGAAAAGCGCCTTTTCAACGTTACAGAGGATTCTCTAAAGTTTCTTACTTACTATCACATTGCACAAATTAATGCTCAAGATGGTGCTTACAAAAATTGCTTTTAGAATATTTAAAGCATGCGGCACGAAAATACTAATGACGTGAAGCGTAGCCACAGAATGACTGATATATACATAGAAAAAAAGCCTTTATCTACAATCAAATGGGCAAACGGGATTCCGCTCTTAACAGCTTACAAAGAGTTGAGAAGTACAAACCTCGCATTCGAAAAGATCAAGAGAAACGGATAGAAGAGATGCGACAACACATCAAAAGACACCAAATTGTCGCCATATCACCAGGTAAAGACATTGAAATTGTACAACTGCAAGACCTTTATGAGGTAGCCTTAGCACAACGCAAGGCAGTTGAATTGAAACTTTATATTGCTTATCTCCTCCTTACACTCATCCTCGTTTCAATTGGAATCACGATATGGTTTCGTCGCCGTATGCGTCAACAACTTCAGTTCTATCGCCAACAACAACAGGAAACAGAACATAATATCCAACTAACACTACGTCGAAAAGATGCCACGATAGATGAGATGAAGGCAGAAATAGATAGTAAGCTCGATGAACTCAACCAACTTCGGTATTCTATCAAAGCCCACAATAAAAACATAAAAACGTCCGATTCCATCGAACAAATCAAACTCGGAATCGATACCTTATATACTATCTTAAAAGGAGGAAACTTATCACAGATGGGCAAAAGAGAGCAACAAGCTCTTAACATGATTATGCCCAACTATGATTACGAACTATCTTATATCCTCAACAATCCACGCTTTGCGCTCACACCAAAGGAGTGTTTCTATTATATTATGGAGCATTATGGGATAGAAGATGACCTAAAAGCACAAGCATTCTGCTGTACAGCACAAGCCATAAGGTCTATTAAAAGTAGACTTAAAAAGAAACTGGAACAGAATTAATCACTGCATCAAGAATCTCGCCGCATACTCTCCCATCTGTTTATAACCTGATGGATTAGGATGCAGCCAATCGCCAATTTGCCATTCACGACGCAACTGCTCCGGTGAAGAAGGATCTCTCATAAGAGCATCAAATCGATGAATCCATCAATTTCACGTGTTGTTCGAATCCATGAATTGACTGTTTTACGTGCCTTTTCACGCTCTTCTGTGAAATAACTACGGCATCCACGGAATGGAGTTATCGTACCCATATAGACTTTCAAACCACGTTGACGTGCTTTCTTTATCATCACTTGATAGGCTTCAACGAGCTTTCGTGCAGTCTCTTCTGGGTTGGTTGACGTCCCTATATCATTAATTGCTTCAAAGATGATAACGGCTCGCAAGCCTCTTTGAGCAAGTATATCACGATCGAATCGATCTTTTCCTGGCTCACCTAAACCTACTGATAAGATTCGATTATTACCAATACCTAAATTCAAGACACCAGTCTTCCCAACTTTAGAAGGATTAGTATCTGCACCATTATTCAGTGCTACTGAAAGGAAATCTGGCCAACGATCTTGAGCATTAGTTGTACTTCCTTTACCATCTGTTATACTATTACCAAGGATGGCTATACTCGATGATGTCGCGTCAAGAACATCAATCGCTGAGATATTAAACCAATGGTCTTCCTTGAAAGCTGTTGTAAAGTCTGAGTACGCATTAGTCGTTCCACGAAGAATATAAGAGGTGGTGCGCGACCCCATGTGAACGGTTGGTTCCTTCGGTGCTTTTAGATAATTAATAGTGATGGAAACACGCTCTAAGGGTTGTAACTTAAACTTTAATGCATCAGAAAAGACTGCTTTTCCAGCAGGAACAATTACTCCTCGCTTCTTTCCAAATTGTAAATACTTCGCAGAAGTCTTATATATCTCTGAGCCATTACCCGCCTTTGCAATATATACACTAGCTATTTCTATTGGTTCCGAAGATAGTTCATTGCTAAGTTGTAAACGAATAACATTTCCGCCAATACTAACCTTCACCACCTGACGAACAGACCTATTGCTCATCTGATTGTTGTAAGGCATAAATGACTTATCAACTGTTTGTGGCGCACAAGCCCATGTTCCCACCCAATGTGGTTGCTGAGCATGGGCAGTCAGAGCAATGAATAACAATAAAACAAATGCAATTTTACGTGTCATATTATAACTATATTTAATCCTGAATACCAATTCTTACCGATTTAATCGATTATCTCTTTACTTCAAATTTTTCAATTTGTATGCGTCATGCACGTCGCTATTTAAAAGAGAAGAATGACGAGTAAGACTTTCTATCTCACCTTTTATATATTCCTTAAATCCATCACCTTCCACTATACGAATATCCTTAAAAAGTCCAAGAACAAACCTACCGAGTCCACGATAATCACAAACTTCAATATTAAGAAGCCATATATCGTCTTTTACCTGCGTCAACAAATAGGCTCCTTGTGGGTATTCTTCAACAAAAAGGTTGCGTGATAATTGTCCAAGAAGAAGTTTCACACGATGCCGAAGCTCCCCACTAAACATAAAGATATCGGTGAAAACTTGTCGATGTTTATCCTCATGTAACCATGAAGTATCAAGTTCTTCAACGCTTTCCATACGTGATATCTTGAAAGTCTTGTTCTCTCCAGACAGTATTTCATGGCATCTTACATCCTCATTGTTATGCAAAAGAAGGTAAGGTTCTACTATTCTGTCCTTTATTGTATGGCTATGTGGACTAGAATAACCCAATAGTTTAACCATGTGTTTATGCTCCATAGCATTTTTCAAAACCTTTAAATTGGTTTCAATCTGCCGATGAATTGGTGAATTTACAACTACAGAGAAGTCATAAGCGCTTTCTATTTTCTGTCGAAGTTGATTGATCATTAAACTATTATTACCCTCCATCACCAAGAGACTATGGATTATCTTCACCTCAGAGTCACTCCATTGAATACGCTGAAGAAGTCTTACAAAGAAAGGAGACCGTCGGTCAATATGATAACATCCATCATGCTTGAATACTATAAAACCTGCATGTTTGATAAATCAAGTAGGTAATAAAAATTGCGACGAGATAAGTCCATCCGCTCACATAAGTCTTGTATCGCATAGTTATTACCATCGGATAAGAGGATGATAAGTTCTAATTGCTTCTTTAGTTTATCAAATCTCATGACTTACAATTAGATGATTTAGAAATCAAAAGATAGTTGTCCATCTCCTAAAAGGTTATAACTTTCGATGAAATGGTGTTATTCCGTATTTTCGAATAGCCTCACGATGCTTCTTTGTGGGGTATCCCATATTCGACTGCCAGTCATATTGAGGATTTTCCTCAGCCAATGAAAGCATGTAATCGTCACGATATGTCTTAGCAAGGATAGATGCTGCAGCAATAGAAAGATACTTACCATCACCTTTAACTATTGTGGTAAAGGGTAAATCTCGATAGGGCTTAAAACGATTACCATCAATAATAATTGCCTCAGGATGTGTTCCTAACTGATCTAAAGCACGATGCATAGCAAGAAAAGAAGCATTGAGAATGTTTATCCTGTCAATTTCTTCGGGTGTAACAATCCCCACCGCCCATGCAAGGGCATCACGTTCTATTATCTCTCGGAGTACATAACGCTTTTTAGCTGACAACTTTTTAGAATCGTTCAGCATGTCATTCTCATAGTTCTCAGGTAAGATGACAGCCGCAGCATAGACACTCCCTGCAAGGCATCCTCTTCCGGCTTCATCACAACCAGCCTCTACTAATCCTTCATAATAATGACTTTTCAACATGAATAGCACATTTTAATCGTTAAAGAACCTTTCTGCTTAAGTATATATAACAAACGTTTTTCTTTAAGTGAATACCCTCATCACAAGGCTAAGTTACTTTTTGTAAATGCAGAACCAAAGATGGTTCTTACACCTTATATATAATATATAGCAAATAACAATAAGACAAAGAATATGAAAAAAAGGAAATGACTTTTCACAGAGAAGAACACATCGTACAATGACCTCAGTAGACTTTTTCAGCGATGGCTGTGCATGGCTTCAAGCACCTGTAATGTGGCTTAGAAGATATTACAGTGCCATACTTGAACGTGAAGTAAGTACGAAACAAGCATCTTACATCACGCAAGCACAGGTGGCATTTGTATTTGCAGCATTCCCTATTATGTCATCCCTCTTACTACATCTTGCTGCCGTTCTTTGGTTTGCAGCGAGCATTTACATGTGCAAGAGAGCCTAAAGGAATCAGAACATCATGGATACTCGCTTGATACCAGCGACCAAGGCGTCTACTTCTTCACGGGTGTTATAAAGTCCGAAAAGAGGCACGAACAGTACCAAGGATACCAAGGCGATCCATCAAAGGTTGTGCACAATGATGACCCGTGCGGACAGCAATACCTAACTGGTCGAGCAATGTACCAAGGTCCATGTGGTGAATATCACCGACATTGAAACTGATAACAGCATCACCGCTATCATTGTTATGTCCATAGATGTGCATACCTTCTATGTCACGAAGCTGCTGAAGCGCATAATGCGTAAGATCTTGCTCATGAGCAAGGATATAATCCATACCCAAAGAAGTAACATAATCGAGCGCTGTAGCAAGTCCGTGCGTAGCGATATAATCAGGTGTTCCTGCCTCAAACTTCAAAGGTGGACGCTCAAAGGTTGTCTTCGTAAAGCTGACACGCTCTATCATTTCACCACCACCTTGATACGGAGGTAGTCTATCAAGCCACTCTTCTTTACCATAAAGAACACCCACACCCGTAGGTCCATACACCTTATGACCACTAAAAGCAAGAAAATCGCAATCAAGGTCCTGCACGTCAACGGCAAAATGAGGAACGCTTTGCGCACCATCCACAACAAAAGGTACTCCGTGTTCGTGGGCAATGCGAATCATCTCCTTTACAGGATTGACTGTACCAAGAACATTACTTACCTGAGTTACGCTAACAAGTTTTGTATGTTCGGTGAAGAGTTTTTCATATTCTTCAAGCTGAAGTTCACCCTCATCGGTCATAGGAATAACCTTCAGCACAATCCCCTTACGCTGTTCTTGTAGCTGCCAAGGCACAATGTTTGAATGATGTTCCATGGTAGAAACTATCACTTCATCGCCTTCCTTCATGCAGCCTTCAACAAAACTGGAAGCAACGAGATTCAAACTCTCTGTCGTACCACGTGTGAAGACAATCTCAGTTGTTGAACGAGCATTGATAAACTTCCGCACTGTCTCACGTGCTGCCTCGTGCAAGTCGGTAGCCTGCTGTGACATCCAGTGTACACCACGGTGCACATTGGCATTTACATTGAGGTATTCTTCCCGCATAGCATCCAACACACAGAGCGGTTTCTGTGTGGTAGCACCATTGTCAAGATAAATCAGGGGTTTACCATAGACGGTGCGGGAGAGAATGGGAAGGATTCCCGAACTTTCGTTATATCGTACATCTTTTATTGGGCTAATTGGGCTAATTGGGCTAATTGGGCTAATAAGGCTAATAAGCCCAATTAGCCCAATACCAAATTACTTACACAAATCGCAACCTTCACACTTATCAAGCTCACCACGGAAACGCTTCTCTACCAAATGGTGGAGACGGTCGCGCAATGGTTCAAGTTCCATCTTGTCGATTACCTCATTGATAAAGGCAAACTCAAGGAGGAGCTTTGCTTCTTTCTTATCAATACCACGCTGCTGCATGTAGAAGAGCGCAGCATCATTAAGCTGCCCTACCGTTGAACCATGATTACACTGAACATCATCAGCATAAATCTCAAGCATTGGCTGGGTGAACATACGAGCTGTCTTGCTGGCACAAAGGTTACGGTTGTTCTCTTGTGAAAGCGTCTTCTGCGCGCCCTTGCGAACAAGCACACGACCTGCGAAAGCACCAACTGCATTATCATCAAGTACGTACTTGTAAAGTTCGTTACTTGTGCAATGAGGTACTTGATGGTCGATAAGCGTATTGTTGTCAACATGCTGACTCTTATCAGCTATCACACAACCATTACAGAAACATTCGCTACCCTCTCCCTTGAAAACAAGGTCGAGCATATTGCGAGTAACTCCGTTATGCAATGTAATGACATTGTGGCTTGCACGTGAATCACGCTGCTGCTCGATATATACATTCGACACGCGTACATTCTTTGCATGCGTTTCCTCAAGACAATTCAACTCAAGATTGGCATTCGCTCCTACGTAGGCTTCGATTACCTGTGTAGCAAGGAAGTTACGGTCGTCAGCAGCGTGGTCACAGAAGAGGAACTGCGCCTTAGCACCTTCTTCAAGAACAATGAGTACTCGACGATTGACCATCAAGTCAACATCTGAACGAAGGATATTGATTACCTGTATGGTACGCTCAAGCTGTACATTCTTAGGCACATAGATAAAAAGACCATCTTGTGCAAGCATTGTATTCAAAGCTGTTATCGCATCAGCCTCAGTATTGGCAAGACGACCATAATACTTTGCAACCAACTCAGGACGCTCAGTTGCTACATGATTCAAGCTGTCAACAATGACACCATCATTAAGCTTTGCCTTTGGAAGTGACTTACTGTAGAACTGATCATTCACTATGAAATAAAGAGAAGTGCTGAGATTTGGAACATCGCACTTGAAGGTATCATAAGGATTAACAGGAATCTCAAGACGGTTGAGATTCAATCCATAATCAGGTTCAAAGAGCTTCTGCATATCCGTGTACTTATAGCGTTCCACCTTCTTGGTAGGAAAGCCCTGTCGACGGAAGTCTTCAAAAGCCTTATCGCGTACCTCATTGAGCACAGGTGCAGCATGCTCTTTGATGAGTTGCTGCGCCTCTGTATAGAGGTCTATATATTGTTTTTCGCTTTGCATTGTAATTTCTTTTTGGAGGTTTTATCTAAAGGATAGCGGATTAGAGGTTATAGAAAAACTAAACTCTCTAAAGCCTACTATTAATCCTCTGCGTCAACCTCTTCCTTAATCCAATCGTAACCGCGTGTCTCAATCTCCTTAGCAAGTTCTGGACCTGCAGTCTTTACGATACGACCCTTATAAAGCACGTGAACAACGTCTGGTTTGATCATATCAAGCAGTCGCTCATAGTGCGTGATGACGATGTATGAGGTTTTATCAGTATGCATCTTGTTAACGCCATCAGCTACAATGCGCATGGCATCAACGTCAAGACCAGAGTCAGTCTCGTCCAAAATACTAAGCTTTGGCTCCAACATTGCCATCTGGAAAATCTCATTACGCTTCTTCTCACCACCCGAAAAACCTTCGTTTACACTGCGACGAGAGAGTGTGGAGTCCATCCCCACCAGCTGACGTTTCTCACGCATGAGTGCTATAAACTCAGCAGCCTTCATTGGTTCTAATCCTTCATAGGCACGCTTTGCATTGATAGCAGCCTTCATAAAGTTAGTCATACTCACGCCTGGTATCTCAACAGGATATTGGAAAGAGAGGAACAAACCCTCGTGAGAGCGGTCTTCCGGCTTCATCTCCAATAGGTTTTTACCATTAAAAATAGCCATACCATCGGTCACCTCATAGAGAGGATTACCCGTCAGTACGGCACTCAGCGTTGATTTACCCGAACCATTAGGTCCCATGATAGCATGCACCTCACCATCTTTTATCGTGAGGTTGATACCTTTTAATATTTCTTTTCCTGCGATGGTAGCATGCAGGTTTCTTATTTCTAACATATTATCTTTGCTTTAATTATCCTTCACTAAAAATGAATTAACAACATCTAACAACGTATCGAATATAAAATCAGAGAAGTGATACTCACCACGAGCCATCTTTTCGACTCTCTCTTGCTCTATTTGCTCTTCAAGGAGCGAGGACGAATAAGCATCTTTACCAAAGAAAGACTTTGATTTCTTCTTGTAAGCAGGCAAGTTACCTATCATCTCCGAGCCCGTAACTGTACGATAGAGACGATTATCAAAGGGCTTGGGTGTATACGGCAACCCCATCACTGACCGGCATATAATCGCCGTATCCTGCTTTACTTGCTCATCAATCAAATACTTCTGCCACGGCTTTATCTGCCATGATTGGGCTTGAAGCATTGTTGTAAGCAGCAAACCAAACGTGATAAGAATGACCTTTCGCATGTTGTTTATTCAGTTATATTATCCTACTGTTCCTTCAAGTGTTACAGAGAGAAGTTTCTGAGCTTCAACAGCAAACTCCATTGGAAGTTTGTTGAGAACATCCTTCGCATAACCATTGACAATCAGGCCGACAGCATCCTCGGTAGGAATACCACGCTGATTACAGTAGAAGAGTTGGTCCTCACTAATCTTCGAAGTAGTTGCTTCGTGTTCAACAATAGCAGTATCGTTGTGGATGTCCATATAAGGGAATGTATGTGCACCGCAATCGGAACCTAAGAGAAGAGAGTCACAACTTGAGTAGTTACGAGCGTTCTCCGCATTGGCTGTAGCACGAACTAAGCCACGATAAGAGTTCTGACTGTGTCCGGCAGAGATACCTTTCGAGATGATTGTACTCTTCGTATTCTTACCCATGTGAATCATCTTCGTACCCGTATCAGCCTCTTGGTAGTTGTTTGTCACAGCAACAGAATAGAACTCTGCCTGTGAGTTATCGCCCTTCAACACACAAGAAGGATATTTCCAAGTAATAGCCGAACCCGTCTCTACCTGTGTCCATGACAGCTTAGAGTTCACTCCACGTAGTTCACCACGCTTTGTAACAAGGTTCAAGACACCACCCTTACCGTTCTCATCACCTGGATACCAGTTCTGAACAGTAGAGTATTTAACCTCTGCATTGTCCAAGACAACGATTTCAACGACTGCTGCATGAAGCTGATTCTCGTCACGCATAGGCGCAGTACAGCCTTCAAGATAGCTAACATACGAATCATCATCAGCTACAATCAATGTACGTTCGAACTGACCAGTGTTAATCGCATTGATGCGGAAGTACGAACTAAGCTCCATCGGACAGCGAACACCTTTAGGAATATATACGAAGGAACCATCACTAAAGACCGCAGAATTGAGTGCTGCAGAATAGTTGTCACGATAAGGAACAACACTTCCAAGGTACTTACGTACCAAGTCAGGGTGCTCTTTGACAGCTTCACCAATAGAACAGAAGATGATTCCCTTCTCAGCCAACTGCTTCTTAAAGGTTGTCTTCACTGACACGGAGTCCATAATGGCATCAACTGCCGTACCACTCAGTGCTAATCGTTCTTCCAAAGGAATACCTAACTTATCGAAAGTCTTCTCTAACTCTGGATCAATCTCCTTGTTCTTAGGCTTCTTCGCCAATGGATCAGCATAATAGGAGATATCCTGCAGATGTAACTCTGGCAAATGCAAGTGTCCCCACGTTGGTATAGGGAGTGTCTGCCAGTAACGGAAAGCCTTCAAACGAAAATCGAGGAGCCACTCTGGTTCCCCTTTCTTCTGCGAAATAAGTCGAACGACATCCTCGTTCAGACCTTTCGGAATGACCTCCGTATGTACATCAGTCGTAAAGCCGAACTCATACTTCTGCTCTGCGACCTTCTTTACAAATTCATTATTCTTGTTCTCAGACATTTGTTTTGTGATTAAAGAGAGGAGAGGCTGTTCAGTCGTTAAAGAGGTTAAAGGGTGTCAGAGAAATCAAGATCAATACTTACAATTGCCGTAGACCTCTTTATCTCTAACGTTTAGCCCATCTGAAAAAAACTCTTTACCTTTCTTATACCTATTGCTTGACGCATCAAAACCTATCGTTCCTCTTCATCCAACAATAAGTCTTTTTAGCTCTCACCATCTCTATTCTCAATATTAAATATACACTCTATGACCATACAAGATGTATGCCATGAAATTCTACGGCAACATTTGTTACCATGAAGAAAAACCGTCTTTACTCCTTTACCGGAGAGAAGACGGTTTTTTTATGTTGTTACAATTTCTGTTCAACCTCAATCTCCGTGAAGGTTTCGATGATGTCACCCACCTGTAAATCATTATAGTTGACAAGCGAGATACCACATTCGAGACCCGTCGCGACTTCCTTCACATCATCTTTATAACGTTTCAGGGCGTCGATAGGAGCTGTATGAATAACAATACCATCACGAACTACGCGACCTTTATCCTTGCTGTGAACCTTACCTTCAGTAACCATACCACCGGCAACCGTTCCAACCTTGGAAATCTTGAAGACCTGTTTCACCTCAAACTGACCAGTGACAATCTCCTTCTTCACCTTGTCAAGCATACCTACCATCGTAGACTTAACATCGTCGATAGCATCGTAGATAACAGAGTAAGTATTGATTTCTACACCCTCACGGTCAGCCAAGCGACGTGCATCTGCCGAAGGACGAACCTGGAAACCGACGATGACAGCATCAGAAGCAGATGCCAACATAACGTCGTTCTCAGAAATCTGACCTACAGCCTTACTGATAACGTTAACATTAACCTTCTCAGTTGACAGTTTGATGAATGAGTCAGACAATGCCTCAATAGAACCATCAGTATCACCCTTCACAATGATATTCATCTCATGGAACTCACCACGAGCGATTCGATGAGAGATATCAGACAGGGTAAGACGAGTCTGTGTACGCAAGCCTTGCTCACGCTGCAACTGTTCACGCTTGTTTGCAATCTCACGTGCCTCCTGCTCTGTCTCCATAACATGGAAGGTATCACCAGCGGTTGGTGCACCATTCAGACCGAGGATGATTGCAGGCTCTGCTGGTCCAGCACTCTCAATACGCTGGTTACGCTCATTAAACATAGCCTTGATACGACCCCATGAAGTACCAGCGATAACATTATCACCAATCTTCAAAGTACCATTAGATACAAGAACCGTACTTACATAACCACGACCCTTATCAAGTGAAGACTCAATGATAGTACCTGTAGCCTTACGGTTAGGGTTAGCTTTGAGATCCATCATATCAGCCTCAAGAAGAACTTTATCAAGAAGTTCGTTCACTCCGATACCCTTCTTAGCACTGATTTCCTGACACTGATACTTACCACCCCACTCTTCAACGAGCAGATTCATCTGTGACAAGTCTTCACGAATCTTATCTGGGTTAGCTCCTGGCTTATCAATCTTATTGATTGCAAAGACCATAGGAACACCTGCTGCCTGTGCATGAGCAATCGCCTCCTTGGTAGTAGGCATCACAGAGTCGTCTGCAGCAATGATGATAATCACAATATCAGTAACCTGTGCACCACGAGCACGCATAGCAGTAAATGCTTCGTGACCCGGAGTATCAAGGAAGGTAACCTTACGGCCATTCTCAAGTGTCACACCATAAGCACCGATGTGCTGGGTAATACCACCTGCCTCACCAGCAATTACATTCGTATTACGGATATGGTCGAGCAAAGAAGTCTTACCATGGTCAACATGACCCATGACAGTCACGATTGGAGCACGTGATACGAGATCGTTCTCATCATCCTCCTCTTCACTAACAGCTTCCTGTACTTCAGCACTAACATACTCTGTCTTGAAGTCAAACTCATCAGCAACAAGGTTGATAGTCTCTGCATCAAGACGCTGGTTGATAGACACCATGATACCTACAGACATCAAGGTTGAGATGACATTTGTTACAGGAACATTCATCATTGTTGCCAACTCTGAAACAGTAACAAACTCTGTCAACTTCAATATCTTACTTTCCTTGCGCTCTGCCTTAGCCTCTGCATTCAGACGTTCTTGAACAGCATCACGCTTCTCTTTACGGTATTTAGCACCCTTCTTATTCTGACTCTTGCTTGTCAAGCGTGCAAGTGTCTCCTTTACCTGGCGTGCTACAGCCTCATCATCAACCTCTAAAGGCTTCTGATTACGATTGCGGTTCTTCTTACCTGCATTCTTGTTGCCACCGCCATTGTTGTTATTGCCTTTCTTACCATTCTGGTTCTGCTGCTGATTAGCGGCAGCATTGATATCAACACGTTCCTTGTTAATACGAACGCGTTTCTTTTTGCCCTGACCATTACCCTGACCAGCTTTCTCTTCACGCTCTTTACGGCGTTCCTCCTTACTCTTCTTCTTAGGGCGAGTACTCTGATTCAAAGTGCTGAGGTCAATCTTACCTAAGACATTCACCTTAGGTGTATTTAAGATCTTCTTCTCATTCTTGGTCTGGAACAAACCATTATCTTTCTTCTCCTCTGCAGTAGCAGGTTCAGCTGGAGTATTAGTAGCTGCAGGTTCAGCCTGCACCTTAGGCTCAGCCTTTACCTCAGCCTTAGCTACAGGAGCTTCTTTTTTCTTAGGCTCAGCCTCCACCTCAACAGGTTTCTCAACCTTTGGAGCAACAGGTTTAGCCTCTTCTTTATTTACAGCAGGCTTCTTGCTTGCATCATGCTTCTCTACCTTTTTCTTCTCCTCTGCAGGTTTAACGGCAGCTGCAGCTGGAGTTTCTTTCTTCTCAGCAGGAGCAACAGCTTTCTTTGCAGCTGGTTTATTCAGCTGATCAAGGTCTATCTTTCCGACTGGTTTATACTGCTGACGCTCAGCCTTCATGACTGCTTCGCCTTTATGTTCTGCAGCGCTCTTCTTTTCTTTAGTCTTCTTCTGCAAAGCTTAGCAGCGTCCTTCTTTACCTCCTTATCATTATTGAAGGCATCTACGAGAGCTTTATACTGACCCTCGCTTAGCTTGAAGTTAAGCTCGTTCTTCACCTCGCCTAACTCTGGCTTCTTCTCTAAGAACTCCACTGCCGTTTGGAGTCCTATATTCAATTCACGAATTGCTTTGTTTAATCTGATGCTCATTAACTTTATTTTTCGGTGTAGGGTGTTGGTTGTTGATATGCCTTTTGGTAGAGAGGGGTTCCGAACATGGAGTTGCTTAATAGTCACACCCGTTAGCTATCAATCAACAGCCATCACCCACCAACCAATCACCTTTTATTGTTCAAACTCTGACTTCAATATGTTCAAGACATTATCAACAGTCTCTTCCTCTAAGTCAGCTTTCTCGATTAACATCTCACGTGGAGCATTCAATACCTGTCGAGCAGTGTCAAGTCCGATACCTTTAATAGCATCGATAACCCACTGATCAATCTCATCAGAGAACTCATCCAAATAGATATCCTCTTCTGCATTCTGTTCATCAAGCTCACGGAACACATCGATAGTATAACCTGTCAGCATACTTGCCAACTTTATATTCATACCACCACGACCAATAGCTAGACTCACTTCTTCTGGTTGCAAGTAAACTTCAGCCTTCTTGTTTTCCTCATCAATGGTCAAACTGCTAACCTTAGCAGGAGCCAGTGCACGCTGAATAAAGAGTTTAGTATTGGCTGTCCAATTGATGACATCAAGGTTTTCGTTACATAATTCACGAACAATACCATGTACACGACTTCCACGCACACCAACGCAAGCTCCAACAGGATCAATGCGTTCATCAAAACTCTCAACAGCTATCTTCGCACGCTCACCAGGCATACGAGCAATCTTATGAATTGCTATTAAGCCTTCCGCAATTTCAGGAACTTCTGCTTCAAGAAGACGCTCTAAGAATTCAGGAGCAGTACGTGAAAGGATAATCTTTGGATTGTTATTTTCATTATCAACACGATGAATCACCGCACGAATAGTTTCGCCCTTACGATACTGATCACGTGGAATCTGTTCACCCTTAGGGAGTATCAACTCGTTATTCTCGTCATCAACAAGTAAGACTTCACGTTTCCAAGTTTGATAGACTTCACCTGAAATTATTTGACCAACACGATCCTTATACTTATTATATAGAGAATCATGCTCCAATTCAAGGATCTTTGACGCCAAAGTCTGGCGTAAATTCAATATAGCACGGCGACCGAACTTATTAAAATCGACCTCCTCACTAACATCCTCACCAACTTCATAATCGGCTTCTATCTTACGTGCATCCGTCAGACTAATCTCTTTATTTTCGTCTTTAACCTCACCATCAGCCACAACTACGCGGTTACGGTGAATCTCAAAGTCTCCCTTATCAGGATTAACAATCACGTCGAAGTTTTCATCGCTACCGAATATCTTTGCGAGAACATTACGAAAGCTCTCTTCCAATACACTCACAAGTGTTGTGCGATCGATACTCTTGGTGTCTTTAAACTCCTTAAAGGTCTCGATCATATTCGGACGCTCTTCTTCTACTTTTCTTGCTGCCATAGCCTTTACTTGAAACTTATTATATATTTTGTATACTTTACTTCATCCATCTTGTACGCATGGTCTACATCCATTTTCACTGGACGCTTCTTTCCTTCCACTTGTACTTTCTCATTAACAGCAACGACGAAATCATTGCCATCAACGCTCTTCAAAAACGCCTTTAACCTTCTTCCCGTCCTTATCCAACACCTCAACTTCCTTTCCAATGAAGTTCACATACTGTTGAGGAACCTATGAATGGCTGTCCTAGACCAGCAGAACCAACTTCTAACTCATAATCCTCCTCATCACGTGAAAGGCGATCTTCTATATATTTACTCAGCTCTACACAATCCTCTATCCACACCCCATCGGCATGATCAATCTCAACGACAATCTTGTCATCTGAACTGATTTGAATGTCAACTAAGAAGTATTCCTTACCTTCCAGCCACTCGTCAACGAGACTCTTTACAACGTTTTTATCTATCATAAGCGTTTTAATATGAAAAATGAGGAGCTATCGAAAGCCCCTCATTCCTCTGAACGTGTGCAAAGTTACAAATAAATTCGACACAAGCCAAATGTTTTCTACTTTTTCTTAAGACTTCACTTGTTCTAATACATATAACGCAAGTGATGTGTAATAAGACTTTCTAACCCAAACTAATCCAATGCTCCTTAAAGTAAACATACTTTTAATTATTACCCAAGATAGCCTTTCTTGTGAAACAGAAAGTACTATATTGAATTAGGAGAAACAACTCCTTTGCTTTTAAAAAAACAATCTAAAAAAATTAACTAAAAAAACAGACTATTTAATCATTATAAATAAGCTATTTTCATCATACGAAAAACACCCTTTTTACAAGTATATAGATACCCTTTAATAACCAAGAAGATGCCCTTTGATTACTTCAAAGGGCATCTTTTCTCTTTAAGAAGGTATCTATTGATAGTCTTAAAAACTTACGCTTTATCTAATACTTACTACTTTTTAATATCAACAGATGGTTGCAGTATTTTCTTATATGTAGTTGGATCTTTTAACAACTCTACTGCCCTTTTCCATTGTTTGTCGAACTGCAAACTATTTTCCATTGATCCTCTCTGGTAGTAATAAGCAGAAACAAGGTCACTTGTCAACAACTGTTTTAAGGTCTGCTTGTTGTAATCAAGATCCTTAGCAATGTTATGATTGAGCTTTTTCTCCAATGCATCGAACTCTGGTTTAGCGTCATCATAATAACCTTCAAACCTTGCTAATTTCACAAGACCTTCTAGATATTTCTTGCTTTCACGATCATATTTGAAGCCACTCTTTAGTACTGCCTGTTTAAATCAGCGTAATCCGCATCGGAGATAACAAAGTTCTTTGCAGGAGCAATTGTAGGATGTGTACTCAAATACTTCAATTCCCAATTCAACATCACTTCACTTGAATCACGTCCAGATGAGGTAAGATAAAAAGCAATATTAGGTAAGGAGTCTGGTTGCACCTCAATATCTGGCTTAATACCTCCACCATCTCTGACCTCACGACCATCAGCTGTATAGAACACATGCGTCAAGGAATCTGGTACGTGTTCGGTGTATCCACCATTAGAATGTTTATAATTGATTGCTTGAATACAACGTCCACTAGGAATATAATATTTACTGGTTGTCAACTTTAAATTAGCATTATAAGGAAGATCCATTGACACTTGCACAAGTCCCTTTCCATAGGTTCGTGTACCAAGAATAACCGCACGATCCAAGTCTTGTAAACTGCCACTAGTAATTTCACTGGCACTTGCAGTCTCATCATTCACTAGAACAACAATCGGCATAACTGTGTCTATTGGCTCAACAGTTGTCTTATATTCTTTATTTGCACGTTCTATCTTTCCAATGGTTTTCACCAATGTTATGCCCTTAGGAACAAACATATTAACAATATTGATAGCCTCTTGCAAACTACCACCTCCATTATTTCGAAGATCCAAGACTAGCGACTTCATTCCTTGTTTCTTCATGTCAAGAAAGCACGTCGCACATCCTTTGAACAATCAGTTGTAAAGGAGTTGAGATTCAGATAACCGACTCCATCATCCTGCAAACCATAATAAGGAACAGCAGGAAGTTGAATTGAACGACGTGTAATCTTAAACTTCATCTTCTTACCTGTTGATGGTCTCTTTATCGTGAGGACAAATCGTGAGCCAGCATCACCACGTAATCTATTACTTACATAGGATACATCTTTACCCACCATAGACGAGTCACCAATAGCAAGAATAATATCCCCTTTCTTCAATCCAGCCTCTGAAGCAGGCATATTTTCGTATGGTTGATCAATAATCGTATTCTTTATAGCAAAGTTATAACGTATCACCGCACCGATACCAGCATACTTACCTGAGATCATTAGGTCAAGGTCTTTCACCTTATCTTCCGGATAATACACCGTATAAGGATCCAACGAATGAAGCATATAATTAATACCATTACCAACAACCTCATCTGCATTGAGGGTGTCAACGTACATCAAATCGAGGTATTTATATATTGCAGAAAAGGTCTCGAGGTTCTTTGCAACCTTAAAATTATGATCCTTGTCCGAATTATTTTGTGCCACTGCAGCACCACCAAAAGCAAGAATCCAAAGACAGAATACTATGAATAGTTTTTTCATCACGTATGTTTTGTTTGTAAGTTATGAGCTTATAGGGGGCAAAAGTACATTATTATAATGGAAAATACATAATTAGCATAGGAAATTAAAGTATTTTACTCTTTTATTGAAATTTATTCTCAAATATTTGGTAGTTACAAATAAACATCGTACCTTTGCAACCGCTTACAAGAAACAAGCACCTGCTTCAGTAGCTCAGTTGGTTAGAGCACCTGACTGTTAATCAGGGGGTCGTTGGTTCAAGCCCATCCTGGAGCGCATAGAAAAGGAAATTCTCAATTAGAGAATTTCCTTTTTTTCTTTTTCTAAGATAACATATTCACATTAAAGCCCCACTCTATTAGCTGTCTACTTGCTTTAATGATTTATTGTGTTGACAAGGAGCACAAGTCGTATTGACTATTTACACTAGTAGTTCGAAGCTTCCTAAAGGATGAAGAATACAAAGGAATTAAAAAAGAGCTAAGACCTATAAAAACGAAGAAAAATATTTCTACTACCAATTTTGGCACCCTCTTACCGAACATAAATCACTAAGATCAAGACAACTACAGCAATTATTAAAAATGACATCAACTATAATTAAAACTAAATTAGGGCTTTTTCAAATAGGAAAAGGTAGCAAAAGCAAGAATAAAATCATAAGAAAATACACCCTATCGATACTAGAAAAGAGTTTCCACAAGTTTAGATAAGAAGAAAGAGATATGCTACAACTAAGGAAATTGCAACATATCTCTTTTTGAAGAATCAATCACAAAGATTGTTTATACCTATTATTGTACAGGCTCAAAGGATGTGTGTAAGTTATCTGCATCCAAACAAAGGGTAAACTTAAAGCGCCCAGGAGTAGTAACTTTCCACTTCACATCACCACCAGCTCCTTCATATCTAAACATATTCAATTGGTGATTAACAGCAGGATCAGCATTCGACTCTGGAGCAAAGAAGAATTGATCACCCCAGTTCGTACCAGTATTTACCTTGATTTCTCCGTTCTTAAATTCTCCTGTCCATGAGTAGATATAAGGATAACGAGGATTCTCTATCTTAAATAAGCCTTCTGATGATCCAGGATCCCAACCAATAGAACAACCATCACCAACGATTCGGATTGTTTCACGAGTTGGTAATTGAACAATGTTCACGACACGACAATCCATGAACTCATCATTAATATCAACAATAAATGTTCGTGTGCCAGATGCTGTATTCGCAAAGTTTGAGACATTACCCTCATTAACAAACTTCAGCTTCTCACCACTATCTTGACCATAAGCAGGACGATCTGATGTAGGTGATGTTGTGAAATAATAACTACAAGGAGTTACAGGGAATGTACCTTCATAAATACCAGAGCCCAACTGACGCTGACTTAGTCGTTCTACACGTTCAGCCCCCGTAGCATCATCCTTGAGATGAGCATAAAGATACATTGGAGTCTTCTCATAACCAGTCACACTAAACTCTACCATTGAGGATTCTGGCTTAATATATTTGATTTCATTATTTATCAACCCTACTACTTCCGCTGTCACAGAAACCTTTGTACCAGCTGGAACCCACCGAGCTATTATATCATTAAGCTCCTTATGAGTGAATGTAACTTCTCGTTTTTTACCTATAGAAATAAATTCCGTATGGTTATCACTCTTTGATTCTGTGGCATAGAGTCTAATACTATAGGTGATTGAATCATAGTCCTTAATAGGACTTTTCACCTCATCCCACTTGAAAGTAATAGCGGGCTGACCTTCTTGTCCCTTATTCAAGACCACTTCAGAAACAGATGCTTGAATGTGCATATCATCTGGCTGATTAGGTAGTTGAAAATAAGTAGGATCTTCATTACAAGCAGTAAATGCTAGAAGGATACTAAGAAGTCCGAATATTTTATTGATTGTCTTCATTGTTTTCGCAATTATAATTCATATTTCATGTTGGACTATTCGCTTTCCCAGAATGGACCTTGCACCAAGTTCGGGTTCTTCTCATATTCATCAATATATACAGGCATCCAATAATATTGACGCTTCCAAATACGATGTTGGAAGACTGTACGCTTATAGAAGCTAGCTTCATCACCTCCCAAAGAGTTCATACCGTAACCATCACCTATCATCTCTGGCAAGTTTTCTGCATCTTTCCAACGACGGATATCATACCAACGATTGTCTTCAAAGCACAACTCTACTCGACGTTCTGCACGAATAACCTTACGAAGTGCAGCTTGGGAGTTGTCTATATGAATATACTTATCATCCTGAAGGCTTACATTATCAAATGTATACTGACGTACACCAGCACGTTCACGAATACGATTTAGATATACCAATGCCGAAGAACGAGCTGCAGGATCATCAAAGGCTTCGTTTTCTGCTTCTGCATAATCCAAATATGTGAAGGCTAGACGATAGATGAAACCTTGTCTATCAGTAATCTTTCCCGTCTTAACATTATCTGTCAAGTTAATTGCCTTACGAAGAAGATAACCATTCTGAGGTGCATCGTGCGGTGAACTTGATCGCACATTATCTGTATGGTTATATAGCATATCAGCCTTGCGACCAACATATGTAAGCCATGCACCATTATAAGTTACTGCGTTATAAAAACGTGGTTCACGATTACAATACATATTATAGGTGTGTGGAGCTGTTACTTCTCCCGTATGACCTGTACCATATTCCCACTTTGTATTTCGTGTATCAGTTACTGTAGAGAATCCTTCTTCACGATAGTTAGAGTTGGGATCACATATAGGAAGGCCATTCTTTGCAAAGAAAGCATCCACAAGACCTTGATAAACACCAAGTCCATTACCACCACCGACTTCACGTACAGAACACCAATTGAGCAATCCTGTAATGTCTTTATATGCGTTGTGCTTGGTTACAGGGAATGTTATCTCATGATTTCCTTCGCTCCAACGTTTGATGTGAACATTATACGTTGACATAAATGGGTCTATCGAACCATCATCATTATACTCTTTATATAATTCATATCCTGCTTTCTCAGCCTCATCAATACATAGCTTACAAGCTTCTGCAGCCTTTTTCCACTTATTGGGGTCATAAGTTTGGTTGAAAATTAGCTCTCCATTCTTGTTCTTATAATTGTTATACCAAGAGTTACCATTTACTAATGGACTTGCAGCAAAGAGCAACATACGTGCACGAACAGTAAGTGCCATGACCTTTGTTATCCGCCCATACTTTGAAGGGTCAGCATAAGTAGCAGGTAAAGCATTAGCAGCTTCTAGCATTTGTTTATCACAATAGTCAACGATATCATCGAACTTTGATTGTCCAACCATCAATTCCGAAAGTGTAAAATCAGATGGAGTAATATAGTCTGGCTTGAATGGTATACCACCATAAGCCTCTGCAGCTTGCCACCAACCATAAGCTGTTAAGAACTTCAACTCGTTCTTGATATTGTCAACTTCACGCTGAGGAAGGTCTTGATCAGGCAATGCATGCAACATATTCTCCATGATGTAACCATGGCGAATATACTTAGGCATATCCCCCCATAGGTTTCCTCGCCACGAAGAATTTATCGTCCATTGTCCAAACAGCTTCGGAATTGTTTGATCCCAACTCCATTGTTCCCAACGCCGTGATGGTGTTAAATCATCAGCAAACACCTCATATCCATCTTCTGTTAAGGCAAATTTATCTGGAGTATGGATGATATTATAAACATAAGACAGCATTCTATAAACCTTATCACGATTTGTGAATACAGTCTTCATGTCTAGTTCTGTATCTGGTTCTTTGTCAAGATAATCAGAACAAGACGTTGTTGCACTTAAAGTCAACAAACCAATTGCAAAGTATTTAGCTATTTTTCTAGATTTCATAATTAACATCATTAGAAATTAATGTCTACACCAAACTGAATAGAACGATTCATTGGATATCTTAAACCATCACTCGTTCCCAATTCTGGATCCCATAACTTAAACTTAGAGAAGGCAAAGAGGTTATTGCCACTGACATACACACGCATACTCTTTACATATAGACTCTTAAGCCAGTTAGTATTAAGTGTATAACCAAGTTCTATTGTCTTACAGCGAAGGAAGCTCATATCTTTCTTCCACCAAGTTGAGGCACGATAGTTATTAACATTAGGTCCATAAGTAAAACGTGGCCAGAACGCATATGGATCTTGATTATCAGTAGTCCAACGATTGCTGATATTCTCACTATAAGCATTTCCTTGTACAGTTGTACCACTACCAGGTATAAAATATGGTGTACCACCTATAATACGATGAGAATCTCCAACCCCTTGGAAGAAGAAGTTAAAATCGAAGTTCTTGTAGGCTATCACACCACCAAATCCATAAACAATCCGTGGATCAATAGTCCCCCCAATGAATCCAGCATCCTCTTCTGTAATAGCGTTATCACCATTCTTATCAACATACTTCACATCACCTGGTTTGAGATTTGTACCACCTACACCACTTTGTGATGGGATACCTGCTTTCAATGAACCATCGGCATTGAAGTCATCATTCGTAAATAGTCTCTCAGCTGTTAGTCCTTGAAGTTCATAAAGAGAGCGACCTGTCTGTGCGCGATAGGTACCTTTCTTCTTTTCAGCTTCATCATATTCATCAACACGATTCTTTGCGTATGTAAAGTTAGCATAAGCAGAGGTGAACCAATCCTTATTCCATTGCTTATGGAAGTTAAGACTCATCTCTACACCACCATTAGTTACCTTACCAAAGTTAGCCCAGGGGTTGTTGATAAATCCGCTTTGTGAAGGAATAATACTACGCTTTCATGAAGATATTAGAACGCTTCTCACGGAAGAGGTCAAGGTTAAAATCAATCATATTCCATAGACCTAGTTCAAAGCCAAAATTATACTTCTTTACAGTTTCCCACGTCAGATTGCTCACGCCAATATCACCCTCACTGATACCTTTGATATCACCTTCATAATTAACCTGACCTGTTGTTCCCCAAGTATAACCTTGAGCAGACTGATTCAAAGTCGTTAAATAAGCAAAACGACGTCCCTCTATCTTATCATCACCAGCCTTACCAACGCTTGCACGGAACTTTATCTTATTAAAAAAATATTATGATATTTCTGCATCCAAGGTTCCTCGCTCATTAACCAACCAACAGCAAGCGAAGGGAAGAAACCAAATCGCTTACCTTTGGCAAAGTTCTCTGAACCATTATAACCAAAGTTGAACTCTGCAACGTAACGATTATCATAAGTATAAGAGAGACGCCCTGCTATACCTTGTTTTACGATAATCTTGAATATCACCATCATCATAAAGCTTGCTGATTATAAAGGAAGAGTGCATCTACATCATGCTTTCCGAAACGACGGTTATACAACATATCTGCTTCAAAGTAAACACGTGTATTACCATACTCACTTCCCTTACTACTACCCATGGACTCATCTCCTACACTTCCTTGAAGGTGTAACAAATTACCCTCTGCATCGCGTCCTGTTGCAGGAAGAACTGTTCCTGGATTGGCAGTACGACTACGTGTACTCTTGTTCCAGCGGTCAAAACTAAAGAGAGCTTTCACCTTTAAACCAGGAGTAACCATCTTCAAATCTTGTTCTACTGAGAAGAGTGTTTGAATCTTAGAGCTTGTATAGAAGTCATACCCATGCTGTGTTACCGTTTCCCACGGATTAGCTCGATTCGATACTTTTGGTATTGTACCATCACTATAACGAATTGGAGATACGAAGGGTAACGTTTCAAATGCCTGCTTGAAAGCGTCATCAGTATTACAGCTCTGCTGTCTAAAGCGATTCAAGAATCCACCAATATTCACACGTAACAAGGTTGTCTTAGTCACATCCATGTCAATATTAGAACGCAGATTGAACATCTGATTATTGGTTGAATTATCAAATGGCAATGATTTATCTTGTGCTAACATACCCGTTTCACGGAAGTAAGAAGCCACGATAGAATAACGGAGAAAGTCAGAACCACCGCTTACATCTAGGTTAGCACGTGTTGAATAAGCATATTTCTTCGTAATAGCGTCTATCCAATTCACATTCGGATAAAGATCCGGGATCATATCCACTACGTGTTCTGTCTATCTGTTGCTGTGTAAAAAGGAAGAGGCGCACTAGCTTCACCTGCGAGTTCATTGAGTAAACCCCTATAGGCTGGTGCATCTAAGAACTTAGGTAATTGAGTTGGCGTATTAACCGATTGCTCAACATGGAACTTGACCGACGGAGCACCAATCTTTCCATGTTTTGTCGTAATAACGATAACACCATTAGCACCACGAACACCATACATGGCACTTGCAGAAGCATCTTTTAATACCGAGAAAGATTCTATCTCGGCTACATCAACATTATTAAGATCACGCTCAACACCATCTATTAACACCAATGGTGCACGTGTTCCAGAGAAGGTACTAATACCTCGAATCCAGAAGTTAGAATCGTCATATCCAGGTTCACCAGAGCGTTGAACTCCTATGACACCAGATAGTTTACCAGCAAGATTATTAGATAAAGAACGAGTGTTACCAAACTTCAAATCATTAGGTTGGATAGTCTGAATGGCACCAACAATAGATGCTTTTTTCTGACTACTAAAGCCCGTTATCACAACTTCATCAATATCCTTCGTCTCTTCTTCAAGCACAACATTCAATGATTTTGCACCTGATACTGATATTGTCTGCTTCTTGTATCCGACGTAAGAAAACTCTAATTTATTCTCACCTTCAGGTACATTGAGGGAGAAAATACCGTCAATATCACTAATTGCACGTATTGGACCATTTGTTCCAACTACCGTTATGGTAACTCCAATCAAAGGTTCTTTCCTCAAGTCAGTAATCTGACCTGTTACCTTATAAGTCTTTGTTTGCTGACTTACCATTAAATCAGTAGGGGTTGCCATGACAGTATTTAAAGCACCACCAGAGAACAAACACGCAACAAGGCATGCTGTACTTAAGGTACGCCTATTAAGCATACTACGGCAAAAAAATATTTGCTTTTTGTCTCATTATATTTAATAGGTAAAGTTAATAAATACACTCTTTACATGATAAATTGAGTACATCTCATCAAGGTGTAGTTTAGATTCTGTTGCAAAAATTAAACATTTTACTGCAGTTACCTAAGTTCTATTAGTATATGTATAAAGAATTTCCAACAATGGAGTTCGCATCTCCCTGACTATCAACAGAGTCTACTTTTCCTTTATAAGAAAAAAAGTATAAAAACAATAAAAAGAAGGTATCTTGACTAAATATATCGATTCCATCGAAGGAGCGTTTCTATCGTGGTTTATAGAAAGAAGGAATCATTACTAAGAAATAGAATATAATAAGAGAGGATACACAAGACTCTTATGAAAGAGCCGATGTATCCTCTCTTATTATAAATAGACGCTTTGTCTCTTACTTACTTTGATCTCCAAAGACCATGAAGGTTACAATATTCACGTGCATAAACCTCCTTGGCATCAGTCTTGAAAACAGCAACAGGCTTTTCACTTGGGTCTAAGTACTTACGTAAAACCTCATTGTTTTCAGTAATCAATTCAATCCACTGGATAGAATGCTCAGCTGTCATTGGGTGCTCAACCTCACCAACTGTAACGCGATAACCGCCTTCTATCTTCTCAACAACTGGTACATGCTTCTCTGTAGCAGCATCTGTTGTGTTCTCTTTCAATAGTTGCAAGTCACCTAATTCACACTCGCCTCCAACTAATACTTCTACTAAACTGCCTGTCTTTGGGCACTTATATACATTATTTCTTGTCGCCATAATAAATTATTAATTAATGTTCGAATGCAAATTTAAGAGTATTTGTTGGAAGAGAGAAAACTATTCTTTGTAAATATTACAAGGCTTACATTATTTAACAATTAGCGCTATTAAATGAGGAAAAGAGTAGAGTTTAGGGAATAAGACTCGATACCTAACATGAAAGAAAGGAAGGTGAACACCGCTGTGCCCACCTTCTTCCATCGTTATTCAAAAACTTATTATCTGAGAAAGCATATCGTTTTGAATCATTCAAACATAAAACCTTAAACCTGAAATTATTAATTCTACATCATTTAAAAGTATGAGATTAAACCCGAACTTATTAGTTATACATCATTTAAAAGTATGAGCTTTATACTGAAACAACCTTCTTGACAGCTACTGAAAGTATGAGATTCAACAGCTTTTATCTATTTTATAACAACCTTCTCACCCCTATGAATATAGATTCCAGGCTGTGTGGGAACACTAGAAAGGCATTGCCCAGACAAGGTGTAATAATGGTTATCGGTGCTGGCTGGTGCTTCTTTACTACGTACATTATCAATCTTGGTCACACTAAAAGTCACATCATTCACCTTATATTTCCCATTTTCTTTCGTACTTGTAACCTCAAAGTAAGATGTTTTATTCACTCGTTCAATATCAAGGGTCTGATTATTAGCCGCTGTAGTAGCCGTTCCTATGTTAAAAACAAAGTTGACATAATCATTCGCCTTATTAAGGGTATAGTCCTTATAAAACCATGTCTTACCATTTGCGGTTGTCTTTGAAGTAACCTTATCACCCGGCCAAGACGTTCCGACATGAGTACCACCCCAAGAGTGAATATTCACATAATCGTTCCAACCCACCTGCTCCGTATTCACGTAAACACGGATAGTTTGAGGCACGAAAGGCGCTGCCTGCTTCACCATATACGTGCGTGTGAGCACCTTCTCCCCGACTTTACCATTCGACAACACTGCCACCTTTTAATATAGTCTTCCCCTCAGGGCAAATGTGATTTCAGCACCATTTGCCACCTTCTGACTACCTACCGTCGGTGTTGAACCATCTAAGGTATAAACCAATCGAGCGTTATCATCAGCAGAAACAGCCACCAGTTTAACCTTCAAGTTCTCACTTTCATAACTTCCATTAGCCTTATCCGCCCATGGCAATTCAGCCTCTCTTGCAAGATAATAAGCATAGTGATAACCACTCAACAGCTTTTGTATAACGTGAAGAAGGAACACACTCAGTTGGTTCGCACCTTTACCCACAACGACAAAGCAAATCACCCTTCTCTCCCTTCACAACATTGGCATAATAATCCTTTGAAGAGCGATACATCTGATACGCACTCTCGTTAGTAATCCCTGCCAACTTGCGTGCGTCAATCATAGCCTTTATCTCTTTAGGATAAGCAAGATAATGTTTATAGAACACACAAGGCGTGCCTGGCATAGCTAAAAGATAGGCATTAGCAGCCAACGTATCCCTTTCGGATAGGGTCTTGTTGTTCTGATACAGAGCGATACTCAACGTCATGGTTTTCAACAAAAGTCACTGAATAACACTTGTAGACACCATTATCTACATTCAAACCCGTAATAGTACTATTGCCTAATTTACGCCAATCCTGACTATTGATAGCATCACGAACAGAATAACGGAAGGCGAAATCAAAGGCTGCACTACGTTTTCCTGTGGCATCAATCCATGCCTTTACAGTATTCGCATTGCCATCCCAATACTCGCCAACAGAGTACTTCACGTCTGCCGCAGTATTATAATCACCAATATGCGAAGCGCCAAATCCCTTCACCATATCATATCGGAAACCAGCATAACCAAGGTCATTGAGCAAGTAATCTTCGTATGCTTTGACAATCCTTTGTACGTTCTGACTCTTGTGATCAAGGTCACGCATACCGCCCCAATCCTCTCCTTCATCATTATTCCTACTTAATTGCACGCCCTCTTTCCGAGCCTGTTCAGCCGCCTTCCCGCCATCATCATTAGCGCAAACATCAGTTGACTGGTGCTGATAAGTAACTCCTTTATATGTCTCGGCAGGGAATCCAAACCATCCATTATTCGTTCCGTGATGATTAATCACTACATCGGCAATCGTCCCAATATGCTTCTCTTTGAAGGTACGAATCATACTCTTGAGTTCTGCCTCCGTACCGAACGATGAGTTCTGATTGAAGTAATAGAGCGGATCATAGCCCATCGACTTCGTTGCAGCAGCCTTGCCACTCTGCGGAACCCACACAAGGTCGAAGTAACCCGATAGGTCATCGGCTCTCTTTTCAAGCACTGTCCACTGCGAATCATCGAACGAATCCCAATAAAAAAACCTTGTAACATCACACCGCCATAACTACTAGGCCAACCCTGTGCCATGGCACATAAGCATAGAAAAAGTGTGCATAAGCAAGTCAAAATACGTTTCATATAGATTTTGATTTTAGTTATCTCTTGTTGATGAGTGCAAAGTTAGTGATTTTCAACACATTGTCTTTCAATACAGATAACGGCATACGCTTTTTGTCATGCAAACGTTTGCACTTCGAGCAGGGTATGGTCACGACCACAACTAACGGCTATCACGCCCCCTCATCTCCCCGTTCCTCCACCCTACAACACGACTCTGAGCTGATTCAAAGATAATAGACTTTCAATCGCTACCAACGTATCGGTAATGAGGTATCAAGCAGTGAGACGGTGTGTATCATAGCCTGAAACTCTGTGTCTCACATACTTGAAACTCTGTGTCTCACATACTGAAACTTTATGTTCCATGGGACTGAGACTCTGCGTTTCATAAGCCTGAAATGATGAGTTTCGTAGGCTGAAACTTAAACAAACAATATATACCACTAATGAAAAAGACTATCATTGAAAAGGAAAGATAAGTCTTTATGACATACAAATAGCGTACTTTAACGTTTTTCTTGATCATAAACAGCTTATTAAAGTATAATCGTTACCTTTGTAATCTAATACAATAAAAATCATTGTCAAGCTTTACATTTCCACCTTCTGAGCTGTAAGAATAGTGTATGATACATGAAAATACTGACATAGAAAGACTCTTCAAATGCTATTACCAACCGATGTTCCGGGTGGCAAAAGGGATTCTCTACGATCAAGATGAATGTAAAGACGTGGTGAGTGATGTGTTTGCCAAGGTCTTTGAAGAGGATATAACACTGCTTCCAGAGACGGAGGAAGGCTATTTGATAAGGGCTGTTCGCAATCGTTGTCTGAATATTATTGCACATAAAGACATACGAGAAAGAACCTCAAAACTACTTTTGAATGATGCAGAGACTATTCTCTCCGAACATGACGAAACCCTACTTGACCGCCTAATGCTACTCATTGAACATTTAGAGCCGCCTATTCGTCGTCAGATTCTGCGCCTACGTCATGTGCAAGGACTACCCTTTCAGCGCATTGCCGATGACTTAGGAGTGAGCAGAGTAACTGTGTATCACCATCTTTCAGAGGCTATTAACATCATTAAAAAGGCAACTAACCAAGCAAGACAATGAACAACAAGCAATCAGAAGAGAAACAAAGGATATTCCTCAACATGCTGGACCATCCTGAGAAATACACGACGAAAGAGATAGAAGCACTGCTTGCGGATAAGGAGATAAGCTCGTTTGCATCCTATCTGGCTATGACTAAACGTGCTATGAAACGTCATGAGGATGAGGACATAGACGTTAATGCCGAGTGGGAACGCTTTTGCGATAGAACATTCTATACCACAAAGACGCAACTGGAAGCGGATTGCAGCATCTACTATCGGTATCATCTTTATATCAGGCTTGGCGTTTGCTGCTAGCAGTTCAGTTGGGTATTCTGCCTTTCTTTAATAGTAAAGAGGAGTTTGAAATACACCCAAAAACTCCCTCATCTAACGGCTACAGACTCTATAAAGAAGGCGCAGGCAGAACGCAAAGCAGTTTCAGACAGCCTTAACTGAGTACTCCTTCACAAGACAGATAGTATTCCTCCGCAACCTATTGTGTTTGAGGATACATCCTTGAAGACCATCGTTGATGCTATAGCAGCATATTATCATGTCGACGTGAAAGTGCTAAATCCAGTATCAACACACATCCGTCTCTACTTCAAATGGGATAGACAGTGTAGTCTTCAACAGAATATTGAACTGCTGAATGCCTTTTGACCGCGTAAAAGTTAGCTATTCTGATAACACATTAACAATAGAGTAAAGCTATGGAAAGATATCTTATTATTCTGCTACTCCTCATCAGCTCGCATGGAGTATCAGCCCAACGTATCAGTCGACAATATAATAATGTATCCATGGCGCAGGCGTTGAAGGAGTTAAACTACCTGCAAAAACCGATACACCGTGAACTTCATTTACAACGACTTAGAGGACTTCCGCATCACTACTAACATCAAGAACAAGAGTGTTCCAGATGCTATTGAACAACTCATAGGCTTCTATCCCATCCGAACGACACGTCGCGGAGACGTTATCATGGTGGAATGTACACACAAGACAAGGCGACATCTGACAGGAAAGGTCAGTTGATGAGACTGACAGCCAGTGCCTTACGCTAATATTCTACTATTGTCTGTTGTCGACTCCACTGCTATATCAGGTGGAGTTAGTATGAGAGTGGTGTCTTCGTAGTACCATTTGAGCCATCAAAGGTCATCGCCCGAATTAGTTACGTGGGTTATAAACCTGTTTATCGTACCTTTTTCAACAGAACAAGCAGGTATCATTCAGCTTCAACCCGATGCCCTAAAAGCTGAAGGAAGTGACCATTAAAACATCCCGTCCACTATACAAACAGACCAGTGGAGGGATGGTATCAACGTTGAAAAATTCCCTTTTATCGAAAGTAGGAACAGCTATGGATGTCTTGGGACAACTCCCTCGTGTCACAACCAATGGTGATAATGTGCAGGTGTTTGCCAAAGGGTACACGCCTATATACGTCAATAATCGCAGAATAAGCGATATGAAAGAACTTACGGAACTAAAGTCTAGACAACATAAAAGAGCGTAGAAGTCATTATAAGTCCCGGTGCGCAATACGATGCACAAGTACAGTCTGTCATCCGAATCAAAACTATTCGCAGGCAAGCTGACGGTCTTAGCTTTCGCAATGATACTCGGATAGAATACAATGGAAAGTGGACAGGTTCGGAGGCAACCAAGTTTACCTATCGAACTAAGCACTGGAGCTTTTCAATAACTCTCACTTGGATGAACTATAAAGACCAAGAGAAGAATTATCTCTGCTCTCAAATACATACCAGTGGAGAGGATATTGAGACGCAACAACATATCAGATACGAGGGTAACCATAATGTCCTTTCTGAAAATATTGGTGCTTCTTACTTGGTAAACGATAGCAATACCATCGGTGGAGCTTATCGTTATTACACCGACTATCACATGGATGGGTCTATAGATAACAACCAAAACATCTATAAGAATGGTACTTTAGAAGGAACAATAGCACAGAAAGGAGACGTGGAAGTGCGTGTTCCTGCTCGACATCAGGCAGACTTGTATTATGTGGGACGGCTTGGAAAACTTAGCATAGACTTCAATGCTTCTTACATGAGTATAGGCACAAAAGAAAGACACGCCCAATCGGAACACTCCAACGAGTTCCCTAATCGTGAAGTACACTCCACGGGTAACCAACACAGCAACCTCTGGGCAGGGAAACTGGTTCTTAGTCACCCGTTATGGGGCGGAAATATATACTGGGGAACGGAACTTTCCAGCACAAACTCACGTGGAGATTTCAATAACAAAGAGCTGATTGTAGCGGCATCAGAGACCAATATCAAGGGAAGGTATCATGCGCTATTCACTGAATATACCCATTCTTTCGGAAATTTCATACTTAACACAGGGACTAAGATATGAGCATGTAACCTCCAACTATTACTCTTTTGGAGTGAAACAAGACGATGCCAGTAAACATTACAGCAATCTCTTTCCCTCCTTCTCACTATCATGGAATCACGAGAAGTGGAGCTTTCAACTCAATTATAGCAACAAAATCCATCGTCCAAGCTACCGTACTCTGCGCAACTTCATACAGTATAACAATCGTTATGCCTATGAAGGGGTAATCCGGAACTGCATCCTGAACAGATAACAACGTAGAAATAAACGGGATATATCGTTGGTTGAGTCTCTCGATAGGCTAAGTACTACAAAGACGTGATGTTCTGGACTCATAAACTATACAATAATCAGGCTATCTCATTCTCTTCAACCCTACAACTACGACCATTCTGAGAACCTTATGCAATATCTCAGCTCTCCTAAGTTCGGGTTATATCATCCAACAGCACTGTTTCATTACATGCAGCAGTGTTTCCACGCACCATCAGACGATGGAACATTAGTGAAGAACAGCCCTTGTTTCATCTTCTCATTAAACAACACGTTTGCTTTCAGTAAGTCTTTCATGCAAGCATATACTTCAGAGCACGCACGAAGCTGCTACGATGGATTCCAAAACAATCAATGGATTCGCAAAGACCAATATTTTTCTTGCAAGTCATTCTGCAACGAAAAACTCCATATTCACAATCTCGGCTGACGATATCTTCAAGTCCGAACGTGAGCGATGGACGCTTCATGGCTATGGAACAACATGAGACAAAGATTGCTACAACTACTCCCTCTGTCTCTACTGACCGTCACTTACAACTTTAATGCTAAGCGAAGCAAATACAAAGGTACGGGTGCTGGCAATGCAGAGAAGTCCAGATTGTAGCCAAGCAGAACTCATATAATAGACATTATCAGCGTATGGTAATGGGATTTTCACGCCTTGAGACTGTGTGTATCAGCGCCTGATACTCTGTGTCTCACATACTTGAAACTCTGTGTTTCATGGGCTTGAGACTGCGTTTCAAAGCCTGGAGACGATGCGTTCCATAGGATGAAACTCTGCTGTTCCATGTATGAAACCCTGCGTTTCATGTACTGAGACGATGAGTTTCTAGACTGAGACTGAATGAAACATATCCGACATGGGGGACAGATATGCAAGAGAGCATGAAGAAAAGTGCGCTGGCTAACAACGAACCAACGCACCTTAAATATATAAATAGAAATTCAGAGTCTATGGAACAAGCTCCATTGTGCAGTGTGACTTGCTGTCACAAGAGAGATACAACTTGATGTTGTACTTACCAGCTGTTACGTTGATATTACCGTCCCTTAAAGGGTGATGTTATCCAAAAGAACCGCCTCAGTCTAACACCCAATCACTATCTGCACGGAACTTCAACTCACCTGTTGTCAGGGTTACGTTATCAAGTTCCAACGCTTTTTGAGCAGCATTGTAAGTCATTGCAGCATCTGAACTCCAACCATTAGAGGTAGTAGAACCAATGATACCAACACTATTGATTGCGGTGTAATGGTTTGTGAGGGTCAAATCAAGGTCCACCTTGTAGAAACTCAGCAGGCTCAGTCATTTCGATGTTAGCACCCTTCTCTACAAGATCCTGACCATGGGCTCAGTCCATTCAATCCTGTTGGGTAGCAAACTTAAAGCCGTTCTGATTGAGATACATAAAGCCAGTGTACTTGCCATCGGCAGCTGGACTATAGAGCGGATTGCTGAATGACCAACCATTAGCGTCGCCCGACATATAGAGATACTGGGTGAAGGCAGGAGCAACACAAGTGACCTTTGCCTTTACATTCTGCGACAGACTATAACCCTCGCCACGCTGTAATTTAATCTTATTGGTCACCATGCTTCATGCTAACGCCATTCTACCATAAAGGTTCTCTGGGTGAAACGAGTTCTGTACTCTTCACCTTTCCGCATCGCTGACATCAGGTTGCCGTCTTATTGTTGTAGCATGTAGTCAAGGTCTGTTCAGCAACGGCATCAGTTGAAACCACTGATGGAGTAAAGAGCAGAACAGAGTCGGCTGTCACGGTATTGAAGTCGATTGCGGGTGCTTCAGCTACAGTGAACTTCACAGAGTTAGCCGTCTCCTCAGCATTAGACTGTGGCTTAGCCCACTCTTCATATTCATTGCTACCACAAGAAGCAAGGAGCAGTGCAGTACTTGCTAAGACTAATATCTTCTTCATATCAATTCTTGTTATTAAGAAGAAGGTGTGCTCTAGCTGTCATGCCCAAAGGCACACACCTTCTAAAAAGGTATCTTTTATTGTTATTGTTTTACGAAAGAATACTGACCAGTGATGTCGTTGAAGTAAACTGTGTACGTTCCTTCAAGTTACGAACGTTCTTACCACCCTTAGTTTGCAACGCGCTAGCGGGAAGTTTTCAGCACCCCAGTTTACATCCCAAGTACCATTAGCAGCAAACTTGCAGCCCTCACTATCAGCACCTGTTGACTTCTCAGCGAATGTCACAGTAGCCTTCCAACTCGTGGTTCTCAACAACAGAAGTCTCTGCGGTCATTGAGTTCCACCAGCAACAGTCCATCCATCATGCTTGCCTGGCAATGCCATTGAAGTATAGACAGTAGGTGCAGCACCAGTGTAAGGTACAATCTTCAACTTTAGGATTCTTTGTATCGAATGATAATCGTATAGTAGCCTGCTGTTGGTACTTTAATATCTGATGAGCCGCCATCGTTATATTTGAAATCACCAAAGCTTGCGCCCTGACCAACCTGACCATCATCCCAACTTTGCAGGATTCTTCTTCAACCTGAAGCCTGCTGTTGATGAGATAACCAGTCCAAGAGATAACGCCTTACCTGTTTCTTGTCATATTCCTGACCCTTCCCGTAGGAGCAAAGGTACAACCTGACTATTGCCCCGCATGAGCCATCACCGAAGTTACCACCAATGAGATACCAGGTCTCTAACAGGGAGCATCAGATAGCTCAACATAATAAGGAGCAACGCTTACTAACAGCATTTGAATAGATGGTATCACCATTAACAAGTGAATAAACACGTGCATAGGGGTCTTGCTGGCTGGCACATGACCATCCTCATAACGCCCATCTTCTCTATTGCGGTCGCAAGTTCGGCTGCGCTCAAACCGACGTACTACATGTCTCCTGTTGGTGTTCCACTGGTGCGTAGTCGCTACGTTCAGCATCCATATCAACCACCTTGTCGACTGATTTGAGTCCACTTATTGGTAGTTGAGATTGCATACCCATACTCGGCAGCTATCGGGCACCATATTCTGGCTTTGTGACCAAGTGAAGTTCAACTTATCAGCAACCCTGAGTCAACAGTCTGTCCAGCAGCAGCCAGGGTGTTCAAGGTGAATGTCTTCCGGGAGTAAGAAGAGTTGGATTATGTTCCAAGTCCTTGTCACAAGCAGAAAACAATGCTACACCTGCACTACAATAACAATGATGACTTTATTATTGATTTTCATATTAATTATCATTTAATCATTTATATCTATTCGACAGTCAATCTTCTTTCTATCAATACTTAGCCTCTGGTGTGCACCATCAAAGCTAAGTGTTGGCATACTGTAATTATATCCTGGTTTCTGAACAAGATTTTGTTAACTGTTAAGTCAGATGAAGGAATAGGAAGAGATTGAGGGTGAGCATCAAGTTAGCGAGCCGTTCTTTACGCCACCCTTCCAACTCCAGTTGTAGTTAACGTACCTCCAATAACGTAACGCACGAAATGTGGTGCGACGGAGACCCTCGAAGTAGAACTCACGGCTCATTCGTCACAGATCTGACGCAGAGAATAAGCGGTGTGAGTGGTGGCGTCGCCTGACTACGTAGTGCGTTGATGTGTGTGTACCATCGGTTGTTGTCAGTTCCACCATTCATTACGGGCATCAGCCTCTGCAGTATATCAGATAAGCTTCAGCAGCACGCATGAGGAAGAAGTCGGTATCAGGAAATTAGAGTCATGTCCGGCAGAATCCATCCGTCTTAAAGTTAGTGAACTTACAAACGGCAAATCGTTGGTAAACACTTTCACATCAGTTTCATGTTACCATTATCTACGTTTCTACCATCACCATCGAAGAGCGCACGATCATCATCGGCAGCAGAAGGCATAGCGTATGCACCAATATTAGGAGCGTCGTTGTTGGGAAGAACTTCTGTACCAGTTCTGGGCGTACGGTTACCACCCCATCCAGCTGTTGTGTTAGTTGCCCTTTGTTGGCATCCTTTATGTGCTCGTTGTTGTCATTTGAGCCATAGCCATGAGGTAAAGCGTTGCCCTACCGTAAGAGGTCGTTGTCTTACCATCTTGGAGGATTGGGAAGACAGCCTCAATCAGATGCTCCATTCTCGCCATTCATCGCCCATGAAGAGCTGTTGATAGGCGCTCCACTGTCCTTTTCTTGGTTGTGTAGAGCTTGTAAAGGAGGTCGATGACCTTCTTTGCATGTAGCTTAGCATTAGCCCAGTCAGCTGTGCCTGCATATACCTCAGCATTCAGATGAAGACGAGCCAAGAGCATCCATGCAGCTGCTTTATCAACACTACCATAGCCAGCAGTAGCTGATGTCTTTGGTTGAGGTTCGCTCAATTTAGGCTCAACATTGGTCTTTAGTTCATCAACAAGCCACTTGTAAAGATCAGCACGTTCAATACGTCAGCTTACTAGACGATATTGCTGTCGCAAATGGTACGTCACCGAACTCATCCAAAGGGTAATAATAGTTCAAAGCACGGAGGAATCGAGCCTCAGCAGACATCGTTATGAGTCGCCGTAGTCTTTAAGATACTGATTACAAGTAATGCCTGCGTAAAGACGGTTATAGAAACCTTTCAACATAGGATGTGAAGCATCGTAAGTATTGAAGTCGAAGTTGAGAATACCTTCATCACCACCCCAAGCACAGATGGCTTCATCTGTTGTAAGTTCCTGTGTATTGAACAACTGACGAACGTAACCACTCGTACCACCATCTATACCATCGACATCACTATCACCATTAGCTCCTCCATTTACCTGCCATTGCAATGGTAGCATAACACTTGTTTTGAGCACTTTCAGCCTTTGTATTAACCTTGTCTTTAGGTTTGGATCAATTGGATTAACATCCAAATCACCAGTACAAGAGGTAAGTCTACAGACAGCATAAAGGCTTTGCAGAGAATATATATTTAATATTTGTATTCATTGTAACTACTCTTTAAATGGATTAGAAGTTCAAATTGCAGACCCAAGATAAATGATATTGGACGTGGATAGAGGTTGTTGTCAATACCATTGAACACCTCTGGATCAAGTCCCTTATGCTTTGTAAGACAGAAGACATTGTTCACTGTACCATAAACGCGGCCAGAGATTCCATTCCATTTACCCTGCTTGAGGAGGTTGCGAAGCTGTAACCAAAGGGTAATATTATCCATCTTTAGGAATGAAGTCATCTGGCATACTCCAGTAGATCAGTCTGTATAGACTTTGTCTCTGTTGTGAGCCAGTTATCAGCCAAAACATCCGATGGACGGTTTTACAAGAAACTTGCCTTTGAATACAACTCAGAGTTTGACATGTTGCAACACTTGCAAGCATCATTGTAAACATAGTTACCAAGACTTTGCACGGAGTGCGAAACCGAGAATCCCAATACGATACTCAAAGCGAGAAGCAAAGCCCATTGTTACAGGGCAGACAGGTGTGCCTATAATAGTACCTATCAGCATCTGTGATCTTACCATCACCATTGGGGTCTACAACTACACCCTCTAATGGTTTTCCCATTCTTATCCTGATACCTGTTGGAATACATGGAAGGAGTTGACAGCGTTACCTACATGCTGTGCCTGAATATTTACCACCTGATACCAGCAGAATACCACCTGTTGGAACGAAGTAGTTCGCATCATTGCCACCGTTAAGATTAGTGATCTTATTATAGTATAGGTGAAGTTGTAATCCATTGTCAGTTGAATAGCTTGGTATTAACGGCTAACCAGTGGATTACTGCTTCAACACCTGTGTTAAACATGACCGATGCTTGCTCATAACACGATTGCGGAAGTTAGATCCAGCAGACACAGTTGCACTGTTAAGGAGGTCACTTGTCTTACGATAGTACCAATCAACTGTACCGCTAAGACGCTGCTGAGGATACCCCAATCTAAACCTATATTATAAAGAGGTGGTCGTCTCCCGCTCAGATTCGGATCGAATGCCTTTGATCGAGCTACAACGTACCATCACCATAGAACAGGATAGTAAGACTCGTTACCTATTCATCTCATAAACGGCGAGTAGATTATAATCTCCGATACCTTCCTGCTGACCTGTCATACCCCAGCTAAGGCGCTAGCGAGGTCGAGACAACCAATCAATCTGCTTCAACATATTCTCTTCATTCATACGCCAAACAAATGAATGATGGAATACAGCCCAGTGATCTTGAAAACGAGACGAACCATCATCACGAACGGTAGCTGTTACCATAGCGACCATCCATCGACCTGACCGGTTAGCACGACCGAAGAAAGATACGGGTAATTCTCTGTCGCATAGTCATACTTCGTACGATTGCGCTTCTACCGCAAGTGTTGCATCGTTATTAGTCTTTGGAGCGACTCAATACGAGTTGTGCGTATTATGCCAGAAGTGTGCCCACTCATAGCAAGCCATGATATCAAAGTGATTCTTAGCCTTTGTCGTTGAAGTCATGGTAGTATTGAGCGTGCAGAAAGCTGCATATTGCGCTTCAACTGCGATTCCCCATGAAACCGTGTAACCATAGGTCATGGAGCAGCGGGATCAATATCTTTGTCTGACGTCCTTTGGCAATATCAATACCAGCAGTAACGCGTAAAACGGGTCTTCGAAACCATGTGCCTTATATAGTCTCATCAGCACTACCTAAGAAGTCGCGACTACTATGCGCTTCGTTCCTTAAATTGAGGATAGACACTGGGATTCTTAGTAGCCATTGAGCTAGTAAGTCTGTAGCCAGGTAGGGTCATTGAGCGCAGTACCATCGTCCAACCACTGATAATAACCTCCGAAGTTGTCAAATCCAGTTTGCACGAACAGGCTGTGTAGGGTCGAACTGACGTGCAGCCTTTATCGCTTCACCATCAGCATAGCGGTTCTTTTGTCCACATACCTTTTGCATCTCCAACGTCAACTTCAAATGGTCATTCAAAAGAAAGGACTCAATGTCAAAGCACCAGTAAAACGCTCGAAACTAGAAGTCTTAATGATACCCCTGCTGATTCGTATAGCCTGCACTTACACGACAAGGAAGCCAGTTTGCAGCTTGTCCCGATACAACAACGTTATGATCATGACTAAATGCTGTACGGAAGATCTCGTCTTGCCAGTTAGTATTTGCCCTTACCCAAACGAGCGTAAGCAGTAGGAACTGGTGTCATTAGAGTCCAGTGTGTACAATGCCGTACCGAACTTCTCATTATAAGTTTACGATATTCATCTAGCCGACAAAACATCAGGTTCTTTGATTTCGTACTAACGGTACAAAGCTTCCATTATAAGATATCTGTGTTCCACGACGGCCCTTCTTTGTTGTAATGATGATAACACCATTTTGAACCACGAGATCCATAGGATTGCTGTCGCAGAGGCATCCTTCAAGACGTTAAATGATCAATATCTTGTGGTTAACGTGACGACATGGGTTGAGTGACACTAACACTCAGTTTGGTCCATAGCCATACCATCGATACACAATCAATGGTTGTTAGATGCGTTCAAAGACGAACCTCCACGAATGGATAGTTGATCCAGCACCTGGAGTACCTCCATCATTCGTTACGCTCACACCTGCAACTTTACCAGAGACATATCCTGTGCATTAACAACAAGTCCTTTATTCTTCCATCGAGGCTTTCAGAGCTGTTACAGAACCCGTTAAATCGCTCTGTAACTACTCCGCATCAATAACAACAATCATTCATTCATCTGTTGAGCTTGGTCATCCTTCAACGTATTAGACCATACCATTGGATGCAGAAACCCATGTTTCTGATAACCAATGTAAGAGATTGTAAGTGTAGCACCAGGTTGTACATTGACCAGAAGTTACCATCAAGATCCGTTACAGTACTATCGGAGTTCCATTAATTAGAACCGAGGAAGACCCATAACGGGCTCACCTGAAGCATCTTTCACCTGTCCTGTGACAGTAGATGGGTGTGCAAAAAGCACTGACTGAAAGGCAGAGACCAGCGAAGAGCATCACCTTAACAGGAAACTTGCATTTTACCTGCTTCATCTTTTTGTTAATTAAAGTGTTATAAATTGATTAAAGTATATATGTTCAGCATCATCAAGGTCGGTTAATAGCCGATTTTTGAGAGGTTAGTAGTGCAAAAGTTAAATGAGAAAGACTCTTTCACACTTTTGGTATTAAATATGTTATTTAAACTGTGCAAACGTTTGCACACATGAAAAGGCTATAAATAAATTGACATAAGTCAAATGATTTGTGAAAAATGTGTATATTTGCGCTACAGAAGTAAATATATAAGGATAAAGGAACCTATTAATTCGGATGAACAATCAGCCCAGCACATAATGAAAGATATAGCCTGAGACTTACGGGGTATCCGGTTGCTACTGTCTCTCACAGGCATAAAAAGATAGCCCCAAGAATATCGGCTGAGAAGCGTGAAGAATTAAGAGTTATGCGCGAACACAACTTCTTTTCCACAATATCATCAGCTGAGGTTTGCAGCAAAACAAGGTTCAACCATATGAAAGATAATAGGCGTGATTATCCCTCAATTGTCGCATTTCTATTTCTCATCCATCCTCTCTGGTATAGAGGAGGAGGCATCTGCTAGAGGCTATCAACTGATGGTTGCTCAAAGTAAAGAGAAGTATGAGAACGAGGTAAGGATATGTAAAGCCTTCCACGAGAACAAGGTTTGCGGCATTATTGTGTCTCAGGCGAAGAATACAACGAGTATGATCACTTCCAAAAGCTCATCCATCAGGGGCTACCTCTTGTATTCTTCGATCGTATCAGCACAGGAGTCAATGCTAGTCGAGTTGTCGTTGATGATTATATGCATATGCACTGTATCACGCCTTATAGGTACAGGTTGTAAAACATCGCTTATTATGGTACATCACCAACCATGAGTGGTAAAACCGATATAATGGCTATAAAGATGCGCTCTCGAAGCATGGATTAAAACCCGATGAACAGCTGATAGAACCTGTAGACAATCGTCCAGATGCTGAGTCTATAACCCCTGATGTAATGTCTTTGTCCAATGCCCCTGATGCTTTCTTCGCTGTCAATGATGATACAGCAATAGGCATACTCTCACTGTAAACGCTATAGGGCTATCGTGTGCCAGAAGATATATCTATCGTGGTTTCACGAACGGGAGAGCGTGCCATTGCCTGCGATCCGATGTTAACAACAACGTGGACAACGGTGTGTAGGCGAAGAGGCCGCTAATATTCTATCATAGACCGAGGTGGAAGGAGGATACCTCAAGACTCGTATCGAAAAGAGAATAATGCGTACAAGGTTGATACAGAGTGCAACTAGATGAAAACAAAGTCTGCCTTTCAAAAGATACTCCTTTGGAGCTCTTAAGAGGCCCTATAAAGAATATAAGTAATGAAACAAAAACCTAATTAAGTTTCTGCAGCTGGAATCTGAGCTTCGGTTTCTTTTGGAGTTCAGATTGCCTATGCACTTCAAAGTGCTCAGCTCTCGTATCTTTGCGATACTTGGAGCTGATCCACATAAGCTCAGCTACTTTTGATACCCTCCTCTGATGGGAATCATCTGTTCAACCCATCATTGCGAAACCCTATCCGACATAAACACTGGACACGCTTGGTCGACGCATACCTTACCTATTATAGGGCGACTGTTGCTGTATTGGTCATGTGCTCATTGCCTAATGCAGGGGTCAATGGGTAGTGGCGGTATCTACAGCAATGGTCTTTGGCTTTACTTTTCATTGATGTTCCTTGATCCAGTATCAACATGGCAATGCAACTCTTTCAAGATGCTTGTTGGAGACATGGTTAACGAGAAGCAAAAAGACACTCTGCCTACTCAATCGTTCCTATGCAACGCTGGCTCCATAGCTGGTTGGTATCTTCCTTCTTATTCACCTTCCTTGGCATTTCAAACCAAGCTCCTGAGGTGTAATCCCCGACTCCGTTGTTTATTCTTTCTATATTGGCGCACCATCTCTGTCCGTCATCTATACTACAGCTAAGGTCAAGCGATGCCACCAAGGTATATGCCGAATATCATAGTTTGAAGCACTCAGAAAACGAGACAGAAGACGGGTTGGATGACCTGATTAAAGAATGACCAGCCACTTTCTGGAAGGTAGGGGGTTCCTCCTTCGTTGGTTCGCCCTTTTATGTATGTGACATACACGAATGGCACAATCAACAGCAAACTGTTGGAACGTCGATATGCTTGCACATGATGCCACAACGGCAGAGTTATCAAGAAGCTGGTAACTGGGTAGAGCATCCTCTGCAATACCAAAGCCATTGGATCAGTCGTTTGGGCAACCATTCTCACAATTCAAGAATCAGCAAGTTAGCCTGTACTGCTATCGCTCATTCTCGGTGGTATCGGGTTCGTCATGACAGTCTTATATACACAACCATAGCTATGTTTATTCCATTCATCCTCATTGGATGTGCATGGGCAACTAATGCTTCATGCCTTTCATCCTTTGATTTCCAAACTGCATTTGGAGGTTATGGGCATGGGAGCATACCTAGGTCTCAGCGGAACAGTTGTATTCTAAAGTCATTGCAGCTGCTGATTGGTTTCTCACTTCAGTTGGTTCTGCTCTAGCAGAGTCACATGATGATTGTCGCTGGAGTAGCCTTAGTATTAGAGTGCTATCGGTGGGGTCATCAAGGGCATAAAAGCAAGTAGATAAATACATTACTTTTTATAACTCTCTAATCGAAAAGGTGTATCGGAAAGCGTTCCGATATACGCCTTTTTTACTAATAACTATAGCGAAGAAAACTGAAAGCTTTTCCTTGAATTACAGGCCTTTTCCTCAATGCAAGGAAAAGGCTCTTATCACGCCCTCTTATGATGTAAAATTATCTTTCTTGTTTTACTCCCTATTTTCGTGTTTCCTCTATTATTGGATATTACATCAAGTGATTGCTCTTGAAAGGATGATACTATTACTTTAATTCTATCCAACATTGTCTGAGGAATCTTGAGCATTGCACCATCTTGCGTGCATCATACGCACTTACTTCAACAGCTAACTTATGTGCTTCTGGGATGCACATACCAGCGAGAATAGCAGAAGTAAAGCTTGCTGTGAAAGAATCGCCAGCACCCAACAGTATCAGCGACATCAACCTTTGGCGTCTCTTTGAAACGATTGGATATTAGGTGCAAAGACGCAAGATCCATTCACACACCAGTCAGTACATATCAGCTTGATACGCAACAAAAGCCATGACATTCTCTATATCAAGACCTGGATAGCCAGACGACCAATGGTGATAGAGCTCCTCATCGTTAATCTTGAGATATTAGCATGGTGGAGCGAGTTAGTGATAATCTCCTTCGTATAGTGACGAAGATTGATATCAAAGATCTTTAGACAATCCTTAGGAGTCGTCTCTAAGAACTTCTGGATAGTCTGTCGACTGACACTACTACGCTGAGCCAATGAACCAAACATACGGCGACAATGCTTTACGACCTCTCCATCTCTGGAGTAAAGGGATATTGTCCCGCCACACCTTCTTTGATATCATAAGTTGGTACTCCTCGCTATCAAGCTCAACTTGAACTAACCTGCTCGAGTCAACTTCAGGCACTAATATGGTGTACGCCCTTTTGTTTGAAGGCATCATGGTTTCCTTACCCTAGGCATCATGTCTACAGCATATCGCTAAAGGAATCATGACCGAACTGTCCTGTATGATAAGCAAAAGTTTGCTGGTGCACCACCAAGCTTCTTTCCTCTGGGAGACAATCCCATAGTGCCTCGAGATCGAAACAAATTCTGTATCATATACGCTTTTCTTTATTTGTTATTCATCTTTGGAGACCATAGAGATAAAGCACGCCTACAACCATTACAAGTACAGCGCCGAGCTGTTGGTTCAAAGCATCGCTAGCAGCAAAGCCCATGAAGAGTGGGAAGATAGTACATCCAAAGGGTCCCATGTAATCATCAATCCACTTCGTTTTGTATCTGGAACGCTCTGAAGGGCTCTTGCGAATATCATCGAGAATATATTTACTATTACCATAACCTACTAGTGCGATGGCAAAATATGCGGCTGTATCCTGTGTTCCAAACGCTAGCCAGACCACCTAAAGAGCCATCATCAATACCGAAATAGTGAAGAACACCTTATTCATATTACTCTCAAGAAGAATGAACCAGTAAGACATCCAAGCGTACGGAAGATGAAGTAGAGTGATGTCGCAAATGCCGCATCATTCAAAGACATGTTGAATCTCTCGCACTAAGAATGCGGTGGTATTAGTACCTACATCGATTCCTACATGGCACATGCGATTCCAGGAAGCTACACAATACGATTGGTTTGCCAATAGGGACTTAAACATTGTACATGAAGAACTTGCTTTACCTTCAATAGGGCTCTTCTTCGATAGGGAGTTGAAAGAGTAAAGGTGTGGAAAGGATACCCATTACAAGATAAATAGAATAGAACACGCCATCCGAGTCCAAAGGCAGGGATGCTTGCCTGCGCTCACATGGCAAGATGGCGCATGAAAGAGGCGATAGCCTCAACGAACTGTCAAGTGAGTGTTGAAACTAGATTTCCACCCTTCATAATGGTAGAAACAAGCGGATTCAACGAGGTTTCCATCAGTGCAGTTACCAATACCTAGGGTGAGAAACGATACGAGCATAAGCCCGTATGACTCATAAAGACAGGGAGTAACAATGAAAACAAGGGGTGATGATGAGACTAGAGACTGTCTTTTTACGTCCATCTTGTTCATCAACATGCAGTTGGCACTGAGAAGATGAGTAACCAGAAGACTAGACTGGAAAGCAGTCGTGGAATCAGTTAGGTGTAAATCGTCTTTACATAGTTACACAATACCAACCAAGTCCACAAAGCATCATCGACGTAGAAGCATAGCATGACCGAAGCTTGTCATTTTAGTTTTTCGACATAATGTTTAAATTTTTAGTTTGTGTTGAACGTTCTGATATTCTAAAGTGCTTTTTATGGTGAAAAAGTATCAGTCCATTGATACAAACAAACACTTCTTTTACATGATTGTTTATGTCAATAAACGAATTTCTTCAACTTTTCCTCCCTTCTAATATTCATCCTTTAGGGGCGTGATTTCACATCCCTTAGTACAATCTTATCATAAGGCTTAGAAGGGAATACAAGATTACTCATTGCGACCTTCCCGTCTATATCAAAAGGCTTCATATACAACGATCAACAAAATATCTGCATACCTTTTGATAGTTCCATTGGTACGCAATGGTCTTCGGGATTTGAAGTCATTATGGAACTCTGTAAGTCCACTCTGTGTGCGATCCATACTAAAATGTACCATTCTTTCCATCATAAACCATTGTCACATATTCATCTTTATCATTGCAACACAATAGAAGCATTTATGCCTTTGATATTGGTTACTTCAAGATAAAGATGCCGTTTGGAAACGTCCAGATACTTTCTGTTAAGGCATTTAAGACCTCTGGAGAGGCTTAACACTATTTATACCTCTTCACCACATTATAATTATAGAGGCTCACATCTCAGAGGCAAGCCATTGGCTGAACGGAACTGTGAGTGGGCACATGATTTGACACATTGCCAATTACTCATCCATGGAAGAACGACAATTCCACCATTAGGAGCATTACTAAACGATACCGTGGCATAATGATCTTTACCATAATCCATCCACTTTTGTCACCTCTGGCTTTGATTCTAAGTGAACTTATGACCATCGAATGTACCACACACAGTATTGTGTCACACTTCCTCAAAGGGTCGTCCTGGATTGATATTACAAATAAGAACCCATTTATCGCCTATCTTCAACAGGTCAGGACACTCCCAGACACCACCATGATTACCATATTCCTCACCAAAACAACTCCCTTACTTCAGTCCTTCCAGTTCTTAGAACTATAGATATTCATTTGTTGTCCAGACGCAAGAATAGATTCCATTGGTTTTAAATCATCATTCAGACCTTTGGATCACGAAAAATCAGGCACATCACTGGTGATTATTGGGTTGTTGGCATACTTTCTTAGCTCATTCCATTGTCTGTACTATACGCAGGCTTTTGTGTTTGGGCATTACCAGCAGATGTATAAAAGGCTATCACAACGTCTTTCACAAAACCACGTATTCTCCTTGTCAACAACACTATTACCACTAAAAGATAGTTCCGAGCGCATCAGGTTGTATAACTTCACCTTGATTTTTCCCAGTGCATGAGGGTCAGCCGTAGACGTGCTATGTACCATGTCATATTCTCCCACTGAACCATATGGGATTAGTATTGATAGTACAGATGCCATACACCATCCTTATAAAACATACCATTAGGGTCGTTCATCCATCCATAAGCTGGGTGTGATGATAGATAGGACGGAACTTCTCCACGATTCTTAGTATCGAATACGCTCGACAATTTTGTATACCTATCAAACAAAGTCCTTTTATTGGTCCAATACTACGTTTATCTCCCGTGAATTGGATATCAAAGCAATATCACCACCATACTCACTGATATCGAGTGGAACACTATAATCAGTTTTATTGATGGCGAGCGCACAATTAAACTCTTTCACAACTTGGTTATCCTTGATAACACGAATATGCGCATTATTCTCATCCTCTTCCACTGGTAGAAGAATGTACTATCCGATGTAATCACGCTTAATGGCGTGGTTCTGACTCAAAAATGATTGTGCATGCATGTGCAGTACTTTGTAGAAAAGGCATATAGCCCATATGTCATTAACTTTCTATTCATTGCAGGTTATGTATAGTTATTTTTGACTTCTAATGGACAAAGATAGAATTTTATCGATAAATAAAAGAAATGTTCCTCCTTTCCATTATTTTATTTATCATTCATAGAAAACCAGTACTTCAAACAAATAGCCTTACACACACATATCGACAACATCCTTTGAAGGACATTGCCGATACCTGATCATCTCAACTCTTTCTGTGATTAGTCGGCGCATGGAACTGTCTCTCCACAAGCGTACATGTGCCTTCCATAATGAGACCTTCAACAAATCGTGAGTCGTTAACATAAGACTTCTTATGATCTTGATCTAATGGCGTGCAGTATTGTAAAGAGACAGTTGAAGAATCCACTTATATCGTCAGCAACAACTGAATATCTTAAATGCTACAGACAACTTTGGTGCTTGATGAGCATTATCTTGCATTGCATTGTCACCAGGAGATTGAGTTGCATAACGTCCACCAGCTGGTGCATCATCTGCGTGCAATACAGTACACTTACCAATAGTGTTAGCATTGAAAGAGATACCACACCATGTTTGTCCTTCTCTTTGAACCGCCGGGCAGGTTTTGAAGGATCTAAAGTTGATGCAACATCATATATACCTGCGTAAGGAACGATACGTTCTACATCATTTGATGCGATACTTTAGTAATTGGACTTTAGCCCAGAAGTCTGCAGCTAGCAATATCATCCATATCAAGGCTGCCAAAGCGTGGACCGAGATAACGCTGTTTAAGATTGCGTGCACCATTCTTGTCCCCTCCCAACGCATAACATAACGATTAGTCAATGTATGTGAATCCATGGTGCTCAGCTTTCTGCGCACGCAGAACTTGGTTTGTTAACGATCCTTGCATAACCTTGGTAAGCTCGTCGCTTCACCTGCATTGCTTATATGGTCGGGTTGTTTTGACAAACCGAAAATCCCTTATAAGTCTATTAGATTTCCTTGACTATCTCTGTACACCATAGAGTAAGATTGGCATACAAGCCTCGTTCCATTCCATCCTGAAGTAATCTTGCTGGTGACACGTGATGCCCACAGAGCAGTTATATGTATTTCCATTATCAGAATCCAGAGAATCCATAGAGTGTGGAAGAACACTATACGCCAATATTCGTAGGTAGTATAACATATAGCCATTAGGCTTCTTTTGAGGAGTTATTAACGTTAGTCTCTATCTCACTCAGGTATGAGACCATGTTGTGTGCGTGGCGATGTCCCAGATTAGCATCACTTGAAAGTTCAGCATCAGTACCAAAGGTATCGTGCTTTTTGACCAGTAGTAATCAATGGAGGAAGTTATATACAACACTTTCCCTTTAGCTGGATAGCTTTCTACCAGACACATAGTCAGCACGTGCACCATAGCTATAAGCAGTATCATATTGATAGATGTTGGTACAACCTTGCTTTCACTCGCACTTTGTCTCTGTTAGGCTAAGCACAACATGGCAGACCGTGCTCCTAGAGATTTTGTTTCTGTCTCAACAGCACTAACTCCCTCTTGCTTTATTATATACCTTCACAGTCTGTTGTTTAGGCTAATCCAAACGTATACATAACCTTTGTCAGAATTCACCATTTCAAAACGCTGACGAGTACGGAAGTCCTTAAACTTATAGCAATCGCACAGCTAATGGTCATTGTGTGTGCTGAACTTATTTGTTGAAGCCAAAGCTTGTTATCTTAGGCATCGGTAATAGCACGCTGAGTGAAATTAAATGCCTGTGAAGGCCTTTTGAATTTAATATGTCGATGTCGCATCAGCCGAGGACGCCGCCATCTTGTGTATCTGCAGGTCTGAAGTTGACACATTATCAAAATGAGCTTAGGTCGAACTGACCTGAGAATGTTACTTGTGATGATACGAACACCACTGAGCATCACTTAAAGCCGGGAAACCAGTATCGTTAGTCACCTTCAAGCGTACGATAGAACCAAATTGCTTGAAACGAACAGGAACATTTGCCTCTAATCGTTTTCTTTCTTTGCTTGTTAGTTTCCAACTTAATACGCCAACCGGAAGACGTGTAAGGGAGTTTCTGCGCCAAAGGCAGTCTCACTTCCACCTAGCTGTGGGTGTGCATAACTCTCCAGCGAAGCCATCGAACTCTAACACATTACTATTTCAGCGCTGTCCAACTCTCACAAGATACCACATACATAGACCATGTGCCTTGGCTGAGGTCAAGTACCACTTTTTCATCTCGAAAGTCTCGCTTGATTTCCAAGTCAACTCACCACCCTGTGTGTAGAGTCCACGCTGTCTTCGCCTTTGTTACAGGCTGGCTTGCGCGTCACTTTTGAATATAAGTACAACACAGCTCAGCCTGTTGCAAAGCTCGTGCGCACTTGCTCCAACACCACTGTAAAGACCTTTAGCGGTTGGGAAACCATTATCGTCCTTATCATAACCAATAGCACGACTAGTGGGGTGTACTACCGCATCACTCTGCATTTCACCCTTCCATCGCCATAGAAACCTTTGCACCAGGTCCATCATTAGTCGCATTTGTCTCTGATACATCTTGGTCTGCACAACTCGCAAATATCAATGTACAGAAAGGATGCATGAATAAAGTAATTTCTTCATCTGTCTTTTTAAACCTAATTATGTCTTTGGGATTTCTTTTGATTCCACATTACCCAATCGTCTTTTTAATTTTAGAAAGCTGTTGGGTTAGACTCTTCGGGTCATCTGCATCTTCACCTGAATCAATAGTACCATGTATACCACTGTGTGCATGACCCACCCTCCATAAACTCGTCTGTGTAAAGGCTTAACACCTGTGCGTTAAAGGGCTTTACATAATCTTTCTTCTTCATATCAAAATAATCACTAAACGAGTTTTTCTCACCTTAATTATTACTGAGGGCGTTGAACTCAAAAATTTATAGTTTATAAACTGTTACAATCTAAAATTACACAGTTAATTGTCGTAAATAAAACAATAGTGCCTTTTACACTCTTAAAAATAGCCTTCCAAAACGGATGCAAAGTTAACTATAAATCGCACAACAAATGTGTTAACGAGGACAATTTTAATATTTTAACTATAATGAATATCATTCCTCTTGATTCGTTAATAAAGTAACAAGACTTAAAATGCAAATATCTGTTCATACTTTGAAAACGAGGTTATATTGCTGAGAATTGTGAGTTCTTGAGCATTTAGAGTTAGATTGACAGGTTGAGAAGAGGAAAAGGATTGTATGAAGTATTAACAATAGTTAGTAAAATTTTAATTATAGAATCTTACACAAACAGGATGACCTCAGATGGATATCCTGGTTCGTATTCTTGAGCATACCTGTTTCCTTGTCTCGTGAAAAACTTGAATTTTATTAGCATCACGACAAGCCACAAGGAGAATTTACCATTGGGCGATGGCAAAATTACGAGGATGTTTGCCTCGTTGATTGTTTGCGTACCCGCGTTAGCGTTCCATTGCCATTCACACGGAAGATCGTGATTCCATCCCTTTTAGGCGTGTACCAGCATAAACAAATTTACCATCAGGGCTGACATGAATATCTGCACCTCCTTGCGCACGTGCATCATCAGCCACTAGCGTTTGATTTCCTTCAACTTTCCTTCTTCGTAAGTGAACACCGTCACTTTCCCTGACAATTCGCTCATAAGATAAGCATATTTACCATTGGGAGAGAAGGTGATATGACGAGGACCAGAACCAGCTTTTCAGATGAGCGGCTATGCCGTGATCTTCAAGTTTTTCTTATCCTTATCATAATAGAAGCTAAGAATCCTATCCCCACTAAAGTCTCGTTGAAAGAATATAACCATCAGGGGCAAAGATAGCACAATGGGCATGAGGCGTATTCTGACGCGTCTTGTTAGGTCCGCCTTTTTACTACTTTACCATAAGAAGAGACTTATCCAACGTGCCGTTCTTTAAGATAGGGAATACAGAAATTGTACCACTCGAATAATTAGCCGTGAGCGCAATCTTTCCGTCCGTATCAACATAACATGGATCTGCGCCATGCGTCAGTTGAGAGTTCATCAATCCTAAGTCGCCTTTCACAGGGTCAAAGCTGATGGCATTAAGTGCTGCTGTGGCATTGTTTTTCTCGCTTACAGCATAAATAAAACGCCCATTCTTACTAAAGGTGAAATAAGAAGGATTATCGACTTTTAACGAGCTGAGTTCCTTTGCAGAGCCATTAGAATCATCAAAAGAGAAGGAATATAAACCCTTACTTCCTGCGTCAGTATAAGTACCAACAACCATCTTAATGCCGTTTTCAGCTCTATTCAGACCAGGAATAAGAGCGAATGTAAGTCCCAATAAAAATAGCTTTTTGTTTTCATTGAATAAATGTTTATAGGTGTTTGTTTTGTTATTCAGAGAACGCTATTAAGCAATGCCATACAAGGATCTCCAAACACTTGCAAAAGTAAGGAAAAGTTCTAGAAAGATTCGGCTTTTTTACTTTTTTGACTTCATGGTGCAGATTTTAAAAAAGATGAATGGAACTTTATTAAAAAGGGTTTAAATGGTTCGGGACAACTCTGTTCGTTCAGCACCTTCCGTCTAAACGGATTCCAGCACTTCAATGCAGATTTCTTTAATCCAGCGTTAAAACGTTCGCCTTCATACACGGAGTATCGCAAGAGGCAAGAGAAAGCACAGAGCACCTTTACGAACAATTCGTCGACTAGCAAATTCGCTAACTCGAGGGAATCATTATATTGATTTTGGAATTTTATTTTTTGGATTATCTTAGTAATCATAACGCTGGATTTTTCGTTTAACAAGTTTACTGGTCAATGGTTTTTAATCATCAATGCAAAGATACGAAGAATCGAAGAAGGAAGCAAGAAAATGAGGGTAACGAGGGAGTGTTAGTGCTCAACAAAAATGACAAAAACACTGGTAAATAACTAATAATCAGCATAATACACAAATACAGTTTTCGCATTAACGAGTGAAAAAGCCTCCCAAGAAGCCTCCCAAGCCCCTCCAAAAGCCTCCCCGACCCCTCCGAAAGGAGGGGAGCCCTATTGGATGAAGATTTGCAATACTCTCCTTGCTTATCCTCCCCTGAGCGAATGGGACTCCCTCCTTTCGGAGGCTTCTTGGGGAGGCTTTCTTTCACTTCCTTTTGTTACACCGTTACACGTTACACGTTACATTTTTATATCTCACACGTTAATAAGGGGTAAAAAAATTGTGGAATTTAAGGGCAAAAAGCATAATAAAAACAAAGAGTAATAAAATGTAGATTTTTTTAAGGCAAATAAATTATAAATTAAAATATAAATAAAATTATTATTATATATAATATATATATTATATATAATAATAAACTATACCCTCCCTGCCTCCCCTACGAAAACTCCATAAGCAAAAATGTAACGTGTAACGTGTAACGCTGTAACGGGGAAAGCCTCCAGCCCCTCCAACTCCCGAAAAAGGGGAGAGTGCAGAGAACCCCTCGCTGACATCATCTAAAAAAATAGCAGAAAGGAAGCTCCCTCCTTTCGGAGGGGTTGGGGAGGCTTCTTTTCACTTGTCTACTTATCTCCATCTCGATGAAATCGGTCTTTTTTGAAGATTAGAAGCCTCAGAGAGAGAAAAAAATACCCCCTGGAGAGGGTTTTATAACCTCACATTACCCCTTCTGTTAGTGTGCAAAAACTGTGTAAAAGACTTGCCCAAGAATATTCATTTTGTAAAGAAATCACGCCCATGAATCTTCTTATTTTTACACGATTTTCAATATCATCCTAGACAGAAACTCGCATTTTTTTCCTGTTTTTGAAAAAAATGTATTTTATCCCCAAAAATATAAGTTTTTCCCACTCAAACACTATATTTTTAGTACTCAAAAAAACCCCTGTTTATTTGTGCTAAAAATATTCCCTTACACTAAAAATTTTTATCTTTATTGCCTTAATTCCGCAACACTATTATAAATTAAACTTTTTAAGTACCAGAGCAACAAAAAGTTGCTCAGGATTTTGCCATGTCAGAGTTTTCACTTATCTTAGTGTTGCAAAAAAACAAGAGAATCCGACGATGGACATGGCGAAGATACAAATTAAATCTGAGAGACTCACTCCTTTTGGGGGATTATTTTCAATCATGGAGCAATTTGACTCCACATTATCATCTGTCATCGACTCAACCCTCGGTCTAAGGTGTAGATCGTTCGGTTATCAGTACAGCGAAATCATCCGTTCTCTCATGAGTATCTACTTCTGTGGCGGTTCATGTATTGAGGATGTCACTACTCATTTGATGAACCACCTCTCACTTCATCCGACACTTCGCACTTGTAGCTCTGATACTATCCTCAGGGCGATAAAGGAGTTGACGCAAGAAAACATTTCATACACATCAGATATGGGCAAGACCTACGATTTCAATACGGCTGACACTCTCAATACTTTATTGCTCAATTGTATATTTGCATCTGGCCAACTGAAAGAGGGTGAGATGTATGATGTTGATTTCGACCATCAGTTCATAGAGACAGAGAAGTATGATGCAAAGCCTACATACAAGAAGTTCCTTGGTTATCGCCCTGGCGTGGCGGTTATTGGCGATTTGATAGTCGGTATAGAGAATAGCGATGGTAACACAAATGTTCGTTTCCATCAGAAGGACACGCTGAAGAGGTTCTTTGAGAGATTTGAACAGAATGGGCTCATTATCAATCGCTTCAGAGCTGATTGTGGATCATGTTCCGAGGAAATCGTGGAGGAAATAGAAAAACACTGCAAGTCCTTCTATATCCGTGCTAACCGCTGCAGTTCGATCTACAATGACACCTTTGCTCTCAAAGGCTGGAAAACTGAAGAAATCAATGGCATTGAGTTTGAATTGAACTCTATCCTTGTTGAGAAGTGGAAAGGTAAGGCATATCGACTTGTGATTCAAAGACAGAAACGGATGGATGGTGTGCAGGATTTTTGGGAAGGAGAATACACATACCGTTGTATCCTGACTAACGACTATGATTCTTCCGTAAGAGAAATTGTCGAGTTCTATAACCCTCGTGGAGAAAAGGAACGTATCTTCGATGATATGAACAATGGTTTCGGGTGGGACAGATTGCCCAAATCCTTCATGGCAGAGAACACAGTGTTCCTTCTTCTTACAGCACTTATCCGTAACTTTTACAAGGCCATTATTCAAAGACTTGACGTAAAGAAGTTCGGACTCAATGTAACAAGTCGCATAAAAGCGTTTGTCTTCAGGTTTATCTCTGTACCAGCCAAGTGGATCAAGACATCAAGGCGGTATGTGCTGAATATCTATACCTGTAATTATGCTTACGCAGATGTTTTCCAGACTGATTTTGGATAGTGCCTACAACTTATGGGAATGATATTGTGTATTGCCTCAAGTCACATTGTGGGGTAAGGGGATATTGTAGGCAGAAGTGGGTGCTTCAAGTTCAAATTATCTGCAAATTCAGTAATGAGAGGACGTGTAAACGCAATAAGAACCTTCAAGGGCTTAGTTGCGGATTTGAGGTATTGTACTAAAAACCTCATTTCCCCCCTGTTTTTTCACCATAAATAATTTTAGAGGTTTTAAAATAAACATTTTTGAAGATGAAAAGAGCATTATAACAAGAGATTTTTAACCATTGTGATGATAAGAAAAGCACGAAATTTTATTATTGGGTGAGGATAAGGAGAGGGCGATTGGTTAAATAATCGTAAATAATGCACAATGATTATAGGAGAATTATATATATAAGGTAGAAAACAATTACCTTTGCAGTCCGATTATTATGGGGGTACTCTTAGAGCCCCTTACGAATCATGTTAATAGTGTTGTCTTTGGCCGGGCGACATGGTTAGGCAAAGCATGTTCGTGAAATAGAAAACGTTTTTTAGTAGTAAAATTATTAATTTTTTAAAATGGACACTTTAAGTTACAAGACTATTTCCGTTAATAAGGAAACAGCTAAGAAAGAGTGGGTCGTTGTTGACGCGAGCGATCAGATTGTAGGTCGCCTTTGCTCTAAAGTAGCTAAGTTACTTCGCGGAAAGTATAAGCCATCTTTCACTCCACATGTAGATTGTGGTGACAATGTAATCATTATCAATGCGGCTAAGGTTGTATTCTCTGGTAAGAAGGAGACTGATAAGGTTTACACACGTTATACTGGTTACCCAGGTGGTCAGCGTTTCAATACTCCTGCACAGCTTCGTGCTCGCAAGAATGGTATTGACAAGATGATTCGTCACGCCGTAAAGGGTATGTTACCAAAGGGTCCTCTAGGTCGTCATTTGCTGGATAACCTTTATGTTATCGACGGTACAGAGCTCAACGGTCTCGAGGCACAGAAGCCAAAGGCAATTGATATTAACCAGTATAAATAATAAGGAGAAAGATGGAAGTAATTAATGCAATTGGTCGCCGTAAGAGTGCAGTCGCTCGTGTTTACCTCTCAGAGGGCACCGGTAAGATCACAATTAACAAGAAAGATTTAACTGAATTCTTCCCATCAGCTATCCTGCAATACGTGGTTAAACAACCACTGCAGTTGCTCGGTGTAGAGGGTCAGTATGACATTAAGGCTAACCTCGATGGTGGTGGCTTTACAGGTCAGAGCCAGGCATTGCGTCTTGCTATTGCGCGTGCATTGGTAAAGGTTAACGCAGAAGATAAGAAGGCATTGAAAGCTCAAGGTTTCTTGACTCGTGATAGTCGCTCAGTTGAGCGTAAGAAGCCAGGTCAGCCAAAGGCTCGTGCTCACTTCCAGTTCAGTAAGCGTTAATATTTTTCTTTGGTCTTTATAATCTTGAGAATTTATATGTACATTTAGTATGTTCGTATTAAAGACATAAAAGGTCGAAGATCAAAGAAAAGGAGTTTAGTATCTAAATTAATGAGATTCCTTTATCGGGGGACTACTCATTGATTGATTCTAACAAGCCTGACGAAGCTTATTCGTCAAGAAAGAATTAAAAAGAAAGTAAACAAGTAAAACAAAACAACATGTCAAGAACAAATTTTGACCAGTTATTGGAGGCAGGATGCCACTTTGGCCACCTCCGTCGTAAGTGGAATCCAGCAATGGCGCCTTATATCTTCATGGAGCGCAATGGTATCCACATCATCGATCTTCACAAGACAGTGGCTAAAGTTGATGAAGCCGCAGAAGCACTCAAGGGCATTGCTAAGAGTGGAAAGAAGATTTTGTTTGTCGCTACTAAAAAACAAGCTAAGGAAGTTGTAGCTGAGAAAGCTGCATCTGTTAATATGCCATACGTTAATGAACGTTGGGCCGGTGGTATGCTGACCAACTTCCCTACAATCCGTAAGGCAGTTAAGAAAATGACGAACATCGACAAGTTGATGAACGACGGAACATTCTCTAACCTCTCTAAGCGTGAATTGCTCCAAATCTCTCGCCAGCGTGCAAAGCTCGAGAAGAACCTTGGTTCTATCGCTGACTTGACTCGCTTGCCATCTGCACTCTTCGTTGTAGATGTAATGAAAGAGCACATTGCCGTTAAGGAGGCTAATCGCTTGGGCATTCCTGTATTCGGTATTGTTGATACTAACTCTGATCCTAAGAACATCGATTATGTTATTCCAGCAAACGATGATGCAAAGGATTCAGTAGCAGCAATCCTTGGTGCTTGCTGTGAGGCTATTGCAGAAGGTCTTACAGAGCGTAAGGCTGAAAAGGCCGATGAGAAGGCTAATGCAGAGCAGTCTGAAGTAGCACCAGAGGCTAAGCCAAAGCGTTCTGCTCGTAAAACAGAGGAAGCTCCAAAGGCTAAGAACGAAGCACCAGTTGCTGAGTAAAAATAAAACATAGTGGGCGCTGGTGAGTGCTAATGAACTCTTGTATCTTTTGATATATAGGTTCATCATCTCTCATCAACGCCCACATTATTTAATAATATTAGAAAGGAAAAACAAAAATGGCTGTATCTATTGAAGATATCAAGAAGATCCGCGCCATGACTGGCGCAGGTTTAGCAGGATGTAAAGAAGGCTCTCACAGAGGCTGAAGGCGATCGACAAAGCAAAAGAATTGCGTCAGAGCGTGGTTTGTA
>BNJV01001578.1_pt1:60000-61449 | contig 61449 bp, 100 predicted proteins | sample 8540591 | NCBI WGS metagenome assembly BNJV01 (sample SAMD00202457, study PRJDB9452) | human saliva metagenome | host: Homo sapiens | reverse complement strand
GACGCATTGGATAAGCCCTCGACCTATTAGTAGCTGTCAGCTGAATGCTTTGCAGCACTCTACACCTCAGCCCTATCTACCCTCGTTCTCTTCCAAGGGGTCTTACTCTTTACGATGGGATATCTCATCTTGAGGTTGGCTTCACGCTTAGATGCCTTCAGCGTTTATCCATTCCCAACTTGCCTACCCTGCGATGGGATTGATTCCCAACAGGTTCAGCAGAGGTCAGTCCATCCCGGTCCTCTCGTACTAAGGACAGATCCTCTCAAATATCCTACGCCCGCGCCGGATAGGGACCGAACTGTCTCACGACGTTCTGAACCCAGCTCGCGTACCGCTTTAATGGGCGAACAGCCCAACCCTTGGGACCGACTTCAGCCCCAGGATGCGATGAGCCGACATCGAGGTGCCAAACCTCCCCGTCGATGTGAACTCTTGGGGAGATCAGCCTGTTATCCCCGGGTAGCTTTTTATCCGTTGAGCGATGGCAATCCCACTTTCATACCACCGGATCACTAAGTCCGTATTTCTACTCTGCTTGGCCCGTCAGCCTCGCAGTCAGGCTCCCTTATGCCTTTACACTCTTTGGATGGTTTCCAACCATCCTGAGGGAACCTTTGAGCGCCTCCGATACACTTTCGGAGGCGACCGCCCCAGTCAAACTCCCCACCTGACATTTGTCCCTTGACCGGCTTACGGCCCTAAGGTTAGAAATCCAATAACATAAGGGTGGTATCCCAACAGCGACTCTGATAATACCGAAGTACTATCTTCTCAGTCTCCCACCCTATCCTGTGCATACATTACCGAATCCCAGTATCAAGCTGGAGTAAAGCTCCATGGGGTCTTTCCGTCCTGGCGCGGGTAACCAGCATCTTCACTGGCACTTCAATTTCACCGGGTGCATTGTTGAGACAGCGCTCAAATCATTACGCCTTTCGTGCGGGTCGGAACTTACCCTGACAAGGAATTTCGCTCACCTTAGGACCGTTATAGTTACGGCTGCCGTTTACTGGGGCTTCAATTCAAAGCTTCGATTGCTCTAACCTCTCCTCTTAACCTTCCAGCACCGGGCAGGCGTCAGCCCATACTTTACCTTACGGTTTCGCATAGACCTGTGTTTTTTTGCTAAACAGTTGGCTTGAGCCTTTTTCTCTGCGGCCCAGTTGCTCGGGCACCCCTTCTCCCGAAGTTACAGGGGTCATTTTTGCCGAGTTCCTTAACAATGCTTCTCCCGCCGGCTCTTAGGATTCTCTCCTCATCTACCTGTGTCGGTTTGCGGTACGGGCTTACTAAACACTATAGCGGCTTTTTCTCGCCACAGAGTCGAAGAGCTTCTCTACTTTAGTTTCGATCCGCATCAGGTTTTTGGATTATGCAGCGGATTTTCCCTACTGCACTCCTACCTCCCTTGCACCGGTCTTCTCATTCCTCAGCTCTCTCTTTCTC
>BNJV01001578.1_pt1:0-55000 | contig 61449 bp, 100 predicted proteins | sample 8540591 | NCBI WGS metagenome assembly BNJV01 (sample SAMD00202457, study PRJDB9452) | human saliva metagenome | host: Homo sapiens | reverse complement strand
AAAGAGGTCTTCGATATAGTCATTCTCTATTGTCTGCATCCCCTTTATGCCTTTTCCGCCTCTGTTTTGCTGGTGGAAATGCTCGGTGACATCCTCTTGATATATCCGAGACTTGTAGATGTAATCACCACATCATCGTCCGGAGATAAAGTCTTCCGCCTGAAAATCTTTATCAAAACTAAACTGTGTCTTTCGATCATCACCATACTTCTCTGCGATGGCGTCTAACTCTTCCCGTATCACAGAAAAGTAATTTATTTTCATTTCCTAAAATCTCTTTATAGTAAGCAATCTTTGCCAGAAGATCGTTGTACTCATTCTCCAGTCTTTCTCTTTCCAAACCGGTAAGAGCACGAAGACGCATATCTACAATTGCCTGTGCCTGCACGTCCGTGAAGCCGAAACGGGTAATTAAATTCTGCTTCGCTTCATCTACATTTTTGCAGCACGAATCATGGCAACAATTTCATCGATATGGTCGAGTGCCTTTAAAGAAAGTCCCTCTAAAAATATGTGCTCTGTCTTCACACTTTTGGAGGTCGTACTCTGTTCTTCTTCGTACAACATTGACCTGATGTCCTAGGAACTCCTCCAAAATCTGCAGTAAATTGAGAATCTTCGGTTCTCCGTTCACAATACAAAGCATGATGACACCGAAGGTTTCCTGCAACTGCGTATGCTTATAGAGCTGATTTAAGATAACCTGCGGATTTGCATCCTTTTCGGAGCTCAATGTTGATTTTGGCATTGGAATTCTTTCCTGCCGCATCATGGATATAGGTAATGCCGTCGATCTTCTTATCTTTAACAAGGTCTGCGATTTTTTCAATGACACGGGAGCGGTAAACAAGGTAAGGAAGCTCTTTTACAATGATTCTGTGCTTTCCGTTTGGCATGGTCTCAATTTCGCAAACGGCGCGCATCTTCACCTTTCCTCTTCCGGTACGGTATGCCTCTTCCACATCTCTTTTTCCGAGAATCGTGGCTCCTGTCGGAAAAATCCGGTCCCTTAACAATGGGAAGAAGCTCATCAATTTCCGTCTTTCTTCCCGCAATGCGGTTCTCAATGATTTTATCTACACCGGTAATCACTTCTCTTAGATTATGAGGTGGAATATTGGTGGACATGCCTACTGCAATTCCGGTTGCTCCGTTTACGAGAAGATTCGGAAAAACGCGCAGGAAGCACGGTCGGCTCATCATATTCATTGGAGAGTTCGGCATAAAGTCAACCGTATTCTTATTAATGCCCGACAACATTTCCGCTGCCATCTTGGACATCTTTGCCTCGGTATAACGCATTGCGGCGGGACTGTCTCCATCTTCCGAACCGAAATTTCCCTGCTTATCGATTAAAACATAGCGCATGGACCAGGGCTGTCCCATATATACTAAGGATCCATAAATAGAAGAGTCTCCGTGCGGGTGATATTTACCCATGGTCTCTCCTACGATGGTTGCACATTTCTTGGTTTTCTTATCCGGCGTTACTCCAAGGCTTTTGCAGAGCATAGAGCACTCTTCTTTGTACCGGTTTCAGACCGTCTCTCACATCCGGAATCGCTCTGGATACGATAACGCTCATGGCATAATCGATGTAGGAATTTTTCCATCGTCTTTTTCAGATCAACTTCCTGCACCTTATCGAAAATATTCGGCTCCAAAAATCTACCTCCTATACATCCAGATTCTTTACATAGCGGGCGTTTTTCTCAATGAACTCTCTTCTGGGTTCTACCTGATCTCCCATCAAAGTAGTAAAGGTAATATCGAGCTCCGCCTTGTCGTCTTCTTCCATGTTGACACGAAGAAGGGTTCTGGTTTCCGGATCCATGGTGGTCTCCTGCAAGCTCTTCCGTATCCATTTCTCCCAAACCTTTGAATCGGGATACATCGGCACCTTCCGCACAATTTCCTTCAATATATTCTGATACTCCTCATCAGAATAAGCATAGTAATGCTTTTTATTCTTGGTGATATTAAAGAGTGGCGGCTGTGCCAAGTAGACATGGCCCTCTTTAATAAGATCCGGCATAAAATTATAAATAAAGGTTAGCATTAAGGTGGAAATATGTGCTCCGTCCACATCGGCATCGGTCATAATGATAATCTTATGATAACGAAGCTTTGACAAATCAAAGTCCTCGTTGATTCCCGTTCGAAGGCGGTAATCATACCTTTTTATTTCCTCGTTGGCATAAATCCGATCAAGTCTTGCCTTCTGCACATTCAGAACCTTTCCGCGAAGGGGAAGTACTGCCTGTGTTTCCGGATTTCTTCCTTCCTTTGCAGGTCCCAGTGCGGAGTCTCCCTCAACGATAAAGATTTCACAGCGCTCAGCATCCTTACTGCTGCAATCGGCAAGCTTTCCGGGAAGTCCCACACCGTCCAGTGCCGACTTTCGTCTTGTTAAATCTCTTGCCTTTCTTGCCGCGGCTCTCGCTCTTTGCGCCATAATGGATTTTTCACACATGACTCTGGCCACAGCCGGGTTTTTGCTCAGGAAGTAAGTCAACTGCTCCGAAACAATACCTTGTACGGCAACCTGCGCTTCGGAAGTACCAAGCTTTTGCTTGGTCTGTCCTTCGAACTGCGGATCTTCAATTTTTACGGAAATAATACAGGTTAATCCCTCACGGATATCCTCTCCGGAAAGATTCGGCTCACTGTCCTTTAAAAAGCTTATTCTGTCTTGCATAATCATTAAAGGTCTTGGTTAAGGCATTTTTAAAAACCGGTGAGATGGGTTCCACCTTCCGGAGTATTGATGTTGTTTACGAAGGTATAAATATTTTCCGTATAGGAATCATTATGCTGCATCGCTACTTCGACAAGAATATGCTCCTTTTCCCCTTCACAATAAATAACATCCGGGTAAAGTGCTTCTTTTCCCTTGTTTAAGTATGTTACGAACTCTTTGATTCCTCCCTCATAGTGGAAGGTCATTTCTCTAGGCTCTTCTTCTCTTTCATCCACAAGCTTGATGCGAAGATTCTTAGTGAGAAAAAGCAGTTTCTCTTAAACGCACCTTTAAGGTATCAAAATCATAAATGCTCTCTTCAAAGATTTCGGCATCCGGTAGAAAATGGACCTTGGTTCCATGCTCTTCTTCCGTACAAGTTCCGATACACTCAATTTCTTTTATTACCTTTCCTTTGGAGAAGGACATCGTATAGATTTTTCCGTCTTTACAAACCGTAACATCCAGAAAACTGGACAATGCATTCACAACACTGGCTCCCACACCGTGCAGTCCGCCGGAAACCTTATAGCCGGATCCGCCGAACTTTCCGCCGGCATGGAGTACGGTAAATACAACTTCAAGTGCCGACTTTCCGGCTTTCTTCTGGATATCTACCGGAATTCCTCTACCGTCATCCTCTACGGTAATGGAATTGTCCTTATGAATGGTTACGGTAATATTGTCGCAAAAACCGGCCAGAGCCTCATCTACGGAATTATCCACTATCTCATAAACAAGGTGATGCAGGCCGCGAACAGAAGTACTGCCGATATACATTCCGGGACGTTTTCTTACCGCTTCCAAACCCTCCAGTATCTGAATCTGATCCGCACCGTATTCCTTCGATGCGTGAAACTGTTCATTCAGATCCTGCTCTTCTCTCTCTATTGCCATGAACCCTCCTCTATGGACATTCAATCTTTCCACCTTCCACATAGTAAAAAGCTTATCTATGGGAAAACGATTTTCTATTAAATCTTCTAATCCGGTACAAGTGATGATGCTTTGTACGTCGGAAATTTCATCCAGTAAAAATTCTGCCTTTTATCGAGTTCGAAAAAAGACATCATCCAAAAAGTAAAATAGGGATAATCCTCTATCTTTTTCCTTTACGAGTTCAATCTCTGCAAGCTTCAGGGAAAAGAGCCGCTGTTCTTTTTCTGCCCTTGTGAACCGAATTTTCGAATGTCCTCTCCGTTGATCTGAAAAAGAAGATCATCTCTATGCGGTCCTACCAAACTGATTTTTTTGTTTTCCGTTTCCCTTGCTCTTAAAAACAGATTCCAAAAACGCTTCTTCTTTTTACATTTTCTTCATAACTAAGAATCAGTTCTTCCCTTCCTCCGCTGATATTTTTATGAATTCGTATCAGCTTTTCCTGCAAACTTTCTATAAATTCCCTTCGTAAACGAATAAGGGCCTGACCATATTTTTACAAACTCCTCATCCCAAATCGAAAGACTGTCTTCCAGTTGCGGTTTAAAAAGAAATATCTTTTAACAGCTTATTTCTCTGTAATAAAACTCTATTATACCTCGTTAAATTGTATAAATAAATTTTTATTTAATTGACAAAGTTCCAAATCAATAAATCTTCTTCTTTCTCTGGGACCATCCTTAATCAGACTTAAATCCTCCGGAGAAAAATAACCACATTGGCTAAAACCAAAAAGGTCGGAAGCTTTTTCTTACCGGAAAACCGTTAATGGCAATTCCTTTTGTCTTATTCTTTTTACATGAATATCAATACGATTCTTTATTCCTGAAGAATCATCTTAATATGGGCTTCTTCCTCCGAAAAACGAATCACATCTCTATCCTTACAAAAACGAAAAAGACTTGGAACTGGCCGCAAAAATGCCTCCAGTAAATTGGTTTTTCCCCTGCGCATTGTCTCCATAAAAATATTATTTTTATTTCCCAAAGACAATTTCAGACTTTCATAATTTTCTGTAATTTTGTAACTCTATGGACTCAATTATCATTCTACTTGATCCGCATTAAAGTTAACCGGTAAAATCATATAGATATAATTTTCTTCCTTATCCCTGATAAATACCGGAGAACGGGGAATGGTAAAATAGAGGGAAACTTCTTCCTCTTCTATATTCTGTAAAGCATCCATCAGGAAGTTCGGATTAAAACCGATAAGAAGATCCTTTCCTTCTTGCTTAACCGGAATCTCGGCATCCATTCTTCCCAAGTCGGAAATAATCTTTAAAGATAAGCTGTCATCGGCAATTTTTAATATAAGAGGCTGCTTATCATTATCTCTTGCCATGATTCTTGCTCTATCTATATCTTCCAAAAGCTGTTTTCTGTTAACCATAATTTTCGTTTCATAATCTGTGGAAAGCATTTGTTTTACATGGAAATATTCACCGTCCACAAGCTGTGTCACTACTGTTGTATTTTCATAATGGAAAAAGCAGATACTGTCCGGAAAAATACATTTCCACCATATCTTCCAGACCGCCGGTCATAATCTTGGATAAGTCGGATAAAACTTCTTTCGGAACAATGGCACTTTGTTCGCTATAGGAATCCTTCAAAAATGTTTTTCGAATGGATATACGATGTCCGTCCAAAGAAGTAATGGAGAAAAAGATTGTCTTTTATTTCAAAATATTCTCCGGCCATCTTCTTTATTATTCTCTCCATTAGCGGTAGAGAAAATCGTCTGGTTAATCATATTTCTTAAACTGAATTGGGAGACCGTAATCGCTTCCTGTTTTTCAACAGAAGGTAAGGAAGGGAAATTCCTCCGCATTTCTTCCCATAATTTTAAAAACCGACTTTTTCACAACGGATGATACAATTTCCGTTTTCTTCCGTTTCAATACAAAGATTATTTCCTTCTGTCTGCGGAAGGCGTTTTACAATCTCCGTAAAAAGCTTTGCTTCCAAGGCAATCTTTCCTGCCTCTTCGATAACACCGGGACAGATGGTCTCTATACCGAAATTCGGATTTATTTCCTGTAAGACTGATTTGCCCTTCCGTTGCATCAATTAGAATACATTCCATAATACTCATGGTTGTTTTTAGATGCTACCGCACGTCCGACGATTTGTATTGCTGAAACCAGATCATTTTTGAAAAAATAATTTCATGCGTTTCCTTTTCTTTCTTTTTCTTTTTACCTAGTACTATTAGTAGGCTTTGTGTAAATGTGAAATTGCCGTTTTCCTTTGATTTTTAAAAGGCATTTGGCATAAAAAAATCTATGTTGATAGTCCCGGGATACTATGGGGATTTATCAGGGCAATCTTTTTTTCTTAAATTCTCTATTGTGGATTGTAATTGTTCGTTTGTTCGTAAATCTGTGGATATTCTGTCACAGCCGTGAATGACGGTAGAATGATCTCTTCCTCCCAGTAATTCTCCAACAGTAACAAGTGGGACATCCGTCATCTCTCTGCAGAGATACATGGCTATTTGTCTGGGATAAGCGATATTTTTCTTCTTTGTGGGAGAGGCCAATTCCGAACGATTCAGGTTATAATGTTCCGCTACGATTTCTATAATGACATCGGCTGTTATTTCCCGTCTTTCACTGGGTGTAATATGATCCTTTAAAGAGATCTTCCGCCAGAGTTAGTGTAATAGGCTGTTTTACCAAACGTGACTTGGCGACTACCTTAGTAAGTGCTCCTTCCAGTTCTCTTACATTGGACTTGATATTATCCGCAATATACTTGATGACTTCATTGTCAATGTTATAGCCTTCCAATTCTTCCTTCTTTCGGAGAATGGCCATTCGAGTCTCCACATCCGGCATTTGGATGTCTACAATAAGCCCGACTTCAAATCGGGAACGAAGTCTTTCCTCTAAATTATCAATGTCTTTAGGGAGGTTTGTCGGAAGCAATGATGATCTGCTTTCGATTATCATAAAGTGCATTGAAAGTATGGAAAAATTCTTCCTGTGTTCCTTCTTTACCAATTAAAAACTGGATATCATCGATGAGAAGAACGTCCAGTTCCTGTATTTCTTCCGAAATTCGGCGGGAGATATTATTTTTTTATTTCGAATACTGTCTACAAATTCATTGATAAAGGTCTCCGAGGTAACATAGCGAATCTTGGCATTTTCGATTTTTGTTGCAAAATGAAATGGGCAACGGACTGCATAAGGTGTGTTTTTCCAAGTCCCGCACCTCCATAAATATAGAGAGGATTGTATTGTTCACCCGGAAGCTCCGCAACGGCCACGCAGGCAGCATGGGCCAGATCATTGGAAGAACCTACCACGAAAGAATCAAAAGGTATAGCGGGAATTTAAGTTTTGCATTTTTAAGGCATCCGAAAAACTCAGTTCTTCTTTTTCTTCTTTATACAAGGAATCCAAAGCCGCTTTCGTCAATAAAAAGAATTTCTTTATTGATTTCCGTAACATCTAGGATAGCTATACGAAGAGTCTGCTTGAATCTTTTATTGATAATGTCTAAAAATTGCTTTTTATCTACCAAAACAATAAGCCTGTCCTCGAGAATATCGTAAGGCTTTAAGGGGGCAATCCAAAGATCGTAGGCAACGTCGGCAATCGTCTCAATTTCCCTGACCATATTCAATATTTCATTCCATTTATTTTTATGATTTCTAATTCTTTTGTCATACTCCACCCTTTAAAGCAATTCGTAAACAGATAGAAGATAAAAGCCTATATATTTTTACAGCATGGGGGTTCTTTATCAAGTTGTAAGAATTACACAGTCTTTTGTGGATGAAATCAAAATGTTTAATTGTTGAAAAAAATTTTATCCACAAAATAAACATGCATTTTTCTGGAATTTTTAAAATAAATAGTCTTAAAGAATAGTTTATCCACGATATTTTATTAGAATGTGGATAATTAACATAATTGTGGATAAGTGGATAAAAATGTGGATAAAAACTGAAATTCATTTTATCTATCTTTTTGATGAAACTTTCTATTGACGGGTTCAGTGGCTTTCATTATAATAACTTGCGATGTTTACCCAAAATTAGGAGTTTATTCGGGACCTTCGTAAGGACGAATAATTCCCGGAGAAACGATCGGTGGCCTGAGCCATACACTAAAAAGGGGGTGTCCGTATGCATAAGGGAAAAATGACTTTCCAGCCGAAGACCAGACAAAGAGCCAAGGTGCATGGATTTAGAAAAAGAATGTCCACGGCAAATGGTAGAAAGGTTTTGTCTGCCAGAAGAGCTAAGGGTAGAGACAAAATTATCTGCATAAAGTATTGTAGAATAAAGATTTTAAGGCCGCTTTGTAAGCGGTCTTTCTTCAACCATGGAGTTATTTTTATGAAGCGATTTCCATCTATAAAAATCCAATGCTGATTTTCAACGGGGATATAAAAGAGGAAGATCCTTTGCAAATGCATGCTTTGTCATGTATGTAGCCGAGAAATTCTTTTAAGATTACAGTCGTTTGGGAGTCTCATGTTCAAAAAGTGGGAAATTCCGTCGTAAGACATGGTATAGCAAGAAAGCTTCGTGAAATATTTCTGATTACACAAAGAAATTGAGTTTGGGTAAAGACATCATCCTCGTGGTAAGACAAAGTGCGAAAGACAAGTCCTACTTTTGATTTTGAAAAAAAGCATATCTGGAATTATGTAGCAGGCATCATATTATAGGCAAGGAAGAATAAAAAGCGGAAGACTTTTACTCTTTTAGTATGGAAAGCCGTTTTTAAAATTTTTGACTTTTTGTTTATTTCTTTTTAAACACTATATAATAGGAAGAAAGTCAGTTTTAAACTATGATTATCCTAGAAATGGAGAGAATTATGAAGAAAATTTTTGGGAATGATTCGTTTCTATCAAAAATTTTTATCTCCTTTAAAGGGACACGGCTCTTGTAAATACACACCTACTTGCTCTCAATACGCCTATGAGGCAATACAAAAACATGGTTGTGTGAAAGGTTTATGGTTAGCGGTATGGCGGGTTCTTCGATGTAATCCGTTTGCTAAAGGCGGATATGATCCTGTTCCCTAAAGATGGAGGGAGAAAAATTTGAATTATCTAATTTTGTTAACGAAAAATACGTGGAATTTTCCGGTTTTTGGGCCGGTCTGGAATTTTATCGTTAGTTTTCTCGGTATGGTGATGAATGTCATTTACAGCTTTTTAGAGCAAGTGGGCATTCCAAACATCGGTTTAGCAATTATTTTATTTACCTTAGTAACAAGAATTCTATTATTTCCAACTTCCTTAAAGCAGCAAAAATCCTCCAGGATGATGCAAATTATGCAACCGGAGATCAAGGCGGTTCAGGAAAAATATAAGAATATGTCTGACCAGGCATCTATGATGGCACAGCAGGCGGAAATGCGGGCTATTTATGAAAAAAATACGGCACCTCTATGACAGCAGGTTGTCTTCCTTTGGTTCTGCAAATGCCCATCATCTTTGCTCTTTATCGTATTATTATGAATATCCCGGCTTATGTACCGGCTGTGAAGGTGGTATACGAGTCCGTATCCTCCGCTATCGGTGGAGCGGATGCCGCACAGGCCTTGGTGACATTCGGAGAAAATAACGGGCTGAAGTCGATTTTAAAGACTTTACACAACTTAGGTTTGGACGACCCGCAAAAATATGACAGCACGGCAGTACATAACTTTGTAATTGACTTTTTATATAAATTAAATCCTGCGCAGTGGGCAAAGCTTCCGGAAGTTTTCCCTCAAGCAAGTTCGGTAATCGAAACAGCTGCCGCAAAATCTGCGGAAATCAACAGCTTTTTGGGATTAAACTTGGCAACAGCACCCTCTGCTTATGGATTTAAGCCAAATATTTATTGGTTAATTCCTATTTTTAGCGGGTCTTACACAGTGGGCTTCCACCGTGCTTATGCAGAAGCAGAGCATGCCGCAGGCGGCAGAAGGTGACCAATCTGCACAGATGATGAAGAGCATGAATGTCATGATGCCTCTGATGTCCGTATGGTTTTGCTTTTCTTTTTGCTTCCGGTATCGGCTTATACTGGATTGCTTCTTCCTTGTTTATGTTACTTCAGCAGCTCATTTTGAACTGGTACTTCGGAAAGAAGACAAATGAGCAGCTTTTTACAGGAAGCTATGGCAAAGGCTAATGAAAAGAGAGCTAAAAGAGGATTACCTCCTATTGATGAAAAAGCAATAGAAAATCGTTTAAAATCCATGCAGGCTAAAGAAGATTCCGAAGAAAAAAATCGTTTAGATCGTATTGCGAAACAGAGTCAGAAAACGAAGGATTCTACAGAATATTACAATAAAAATGCGAAAAGAAGGATCTTTGGCCAGCAAGGCGAATATGGTACAGCTGTACAATGAAAAAAACATGAGAAAAAGTCATAAAGCTTAGGGGACAAGCTATGGATAAAATCAGAGTATCCGCAAAGACTATGGAAGAAGCCATTACCAAGGCAACTATCCAGTTACAGACCACATCCGATCGAATTTCCTATACTGTGCTTGTGCAGGGAAGCAAAGGAATTCTGGGAATCGGTGCAAAGCCGTGGATTATTGAGGCCTTTGTAAAAGAAGAAGCAGAAATTGCTTTTGGAAGAAAAGAAAGAAGCCGCTTCTTTTGTAGAAAAAAAGCAGGTAGAGCTGAAAAAGGAAGAAAGGGCGGAAGAAAAACCGGAAACCAAGTAAACGTCGAAAATAAAAAAAGAAGAGAAGGAAATTCTTCCCAAAGATAAGAAAGCTACCAAGAAGACAACGGAAGCTTATAGCGATTCAGTCGTGGCGGTTATGATCCGATTCCCGCCTCGAGAGAGGAAAAAGAGGGAAAAGAAGAGAAAATAAAAGCTTTCTCCGATACAAAGTCTACCGAAGAAGCAGTAGAAAAAGAAAGAATTTCATGCTTTGACAGCGGAGGAAATCGCAGAAAACAAGGAAAAAGGCGAAGCAGTTCTTAAATTCCATTTTAACAGGGATGGATATGCAGGTTGAATTGGAAATAGATTTCCACGCAGAAAACAATGAACTGTATATCAATATTGTTGGACCGGATATGGGAATTCTTATTGGGAAAAGGGGACAGACTCTGGATTCTTTACAGTATCTTTGCTCCTTGGTCTTAAATAAGGATCATAAGGAAGATTATCTTCGTGTTAAGTTGGATACCGAGGACTACAGGAAGAGAAGAGAGCAGACGCTTAGAAGTCTTGCTAAGAATATTGCTTACAAGGTAAAAGAAGACGAAGAAGTCCGTAAACCTTGAACCGATGAATCCGTATGAGAGAAGAATCATTCATGCTTCTTTACAAAATGATTCTCAGGTATCTACAAGATCCGAGGGAGATGATCCTTTCCGTCATGTTGTGATTTTCTTTAAGAATGGCGGAAAATTCCGTCAGGATAGAAGATTTAAAAATAAATTTCATGCGCAGAAAGAGAATCACCTTGAAAAAAATAACGAAGATTTATGCTTTTAAAACGAATTAACTAAGAGGAACGTAAATAAACCCCTTTTTGAAAGGATAAGCTGTGTATCGCAGAATTATTCTTTTAAAAAGGGGTTTTTAGATTCTCTTTTATGCAGATTGCAAAGCGGAAAGAATATGAGTAAAAATAAAAAAAGCTTAGGAGGTGAATCTGTGGATACAATCAGTGCCTTAGCTACCGCGCTAGTGGAAAGCGGAATCGGCATCATCCGTTTAAGCGAGAGGATGCCCTATCCATTGCGGAAAAAAATATTGAGAACCAAGAGCGGAAAGCCTTTGGATATTCGAGAAAGTCATCGCATTCTGCTATGGCTTTGTTTATGATAAAGAAGAAGCGGTGGATGAGGTTTTGGTATCTACATTTTTAGCACCCAAGTCCCTATACGGGGGAAGATGTGGTGGAAATCAACTGCCACGGGGGCGTGCTTCTCATGCAAAAAGATTTTTTTACCTTAACACTGAAACATGGGGCGAGAGCCGCAGAGCCGGGAGAATTTACAAAGAGAGCTTTTTCTGAACGGAAGGATAGATTTATCGCAGGCGGAGGCAGTGGCAGACCTGATTGCGTCGAAAACCGAGGCGGGCATTCAAAGTTCCTTTAGCTCTGGTACAGGGTGCTCTGGGAGAAAAAAATCAAGGAATGCAGAAGTCTTATCTTAGAGGATACGGCCTTTATTGAGGCGGCACTCGATGACCCGGAGCACATTTCCCTAGAAGGTTTTTCGAAAAATGTGCTATGCATACGGAATATATATTGCAAGAAATAGAGAAACTCCTCCGCTTTTCGTGAGGGAAGGAAGAATGCTTACGGAAGGCATTCATACCGCAATTGTCGGAAAGCCCAATGCCGGAAAAATCCTCCCTCTTAAAATGCTCTGGTCGGTGCGGAAAAAGGCGATTGTAACAGATATACCGGGCACAACGAGAGACATGGTAGAAGAAAATATCCGTCTGGACGGTCTTTCTCTTCACCTTATGGATACCGCGGGCATTCGAAATACGGAAGATATTGTGGAGGGTATCGAGTCGAAAAGGCGAAGAAATCCATTGAACACGCAGACTTAATTCTTTTGTGGTGGATGCCTTAAAGGAATTTGAAAAAGAAGATGAGGAAATCCTTTCTCTTGTACAAGGAAAAAGACTATTGTTTTACTGAATAAGACGGATCAGGAAACCGTCTTAACGAAAAAAAGAGCTGGAAGAAAAACAGGCCTTCCTGTTATCGAGATTTTCCGCTAAACAGTGGACTGGGAATGAAGGAACTCGGAGAAAAATTCGGGAACTCTTCTTCTCCGGTTCTCTTTCCTTCTCTTCAGAGCTGTTTATTCATAGTGAAAGACAGAGAGTGGATTTGAAGAAGCAAGGAGAGCGCTCCTTGAAGTGAAAAACGGTCTTAGCTTATCCCTTTCCGAGGACTTCTTAAGTATTGATTTAATGGGTGCCTATATTGCACTAGGGCGAATTTTTGGGAGAGGAAGTTTCCGAGGACCTTGTGAATGAGATTTTCGCAAAGTTCTGTATGGGAAAAATAACTTGCAAATGCATTTTTGCAAAACGAGATGCCATACGCTTGGCGCACGATACATGTTAGAGAATTAGGATTTTTAGAATCAGTAAACTTCCTCTAAAAAAATCTTTTGCTTAGATATTGGAAAGGAACAGAATGTCTTTAATCGAAGAATACTATGATGTGATTGTGGTGGGTGCCGGACATGCCGGAGTGGAAGCGGCGCTCGCTTCCGCCAGAATGGGGATGGAAACGCTGATTTTCACTTTTGAGTCCCGATGCCATTTCCATGATGGCCTGCAATCCGAATATCGGTGGAAGCTCGAAGGGGCATCTTGTGCGAGAATTGGATGCTCTCGGCGGGGAGATGGGAAAGGTCTGCGACCGTTCCTTTATTCAGTCTAGAATGTTGAATAAGTCGAAGGGACCTGCGGTGCATTCCCTAAGAGCGCAGGCGGATAAGCAACTTTATTCACATAATATGCGTCAGGTTTTGGAAAATCAGGAGCGTGTCCATATTCGGCAGGGAGAAGTCGTATCCATTCTGACGGATGAGGAGAAGAAAGAAGTAAGAGGGGTAGAAAGCAGCACCGGAGCCAAGTATTTGGCTAAAGAGGTAATTATCTGCACGGGAGTCTATTTAAATGCAAGATGTATCTACGGCGAGGTTTCGGAGCAAACCGGCCCGAACGGTTTAAGACGGGCGGAAAAGCTGAGTGACAGTCTTCGGGAGTTGGGATTTTCTCTTCTTCGCTTTAAGACCGGAACGCCGGCCCGAGTGGATAAAAGAAGTCTCGACTTTTCTCAGATGGAAGTGCAAAAGGGAGATGTTCCGGTAGTACCCTTTTCTTTCTCGACGGATCCTGCATCGGTACAGATTGAGCAGGATGACTGTTTCTTAACGTATACGAACGAAGAAGGACATAGCCTCATTCGGGAAAAATATTCATCGTGCGCCAATGTATAACGGAAGCATTGAGGGTACGGGACCGAGGTACTGTCCCTCTATTGAGGATAAGGTGATGAAGTTTCCGGACAAGGACCGACACCAGATTTTTGTGGAGCCGGAGGGAAGATATACGAATGAAATGTATCTTTCCGGCCTTTCCTCTTCCCTTCCGGAGGACGTGCAGATTGCCCTTCTCCATACCATGCCCGGTTTCCAAAAGGCAGAAATGGTTCGCCATGCCTATGCCATAGAGTACGATTGCTTAAATTCTCTGGAATTAAAGAACAATCTGGAGACGAAGCGAATCGCCGGTCTTTTCTTCGCCGGACAAATGAACGGATCCTCCGGCTATGAGGAAGCTGCCGTACAGGGCTTTTATGGCCGGAGTGAATGCCGTGAAACGACTAAGAGGAGAAGAAGCCTTTGTGCTGGACCGCTCAGAAGCCTATATCGGCGTTTTAATCGATGATCTGGTCACCAAGGAAAAATAAAGAACCGTATCGTATGATGACGAGTCGTGCGGAATATCGTCTCCTGCTCAGGCAGGATAATGCGGATCTTCGCCTTCGGGAAAAAGGGTTACCGTCTGGGACTCATTTCCGAAGAGGAGATTCGAAAAACCCGGGAAAAAGAGAGAGCATTCAGAAAGAAGTGGAAAGGATGGGAAATACCTATGTCGGGGCCAATGAAAAACAATGCTGTATTAACGGCTCTCAACTCTTCACCCATTCAATCCGGTGTTTCTCTTCTGGAACTTTGCAAAAGGCCGGAGTGCAGTTATGAGAATTTGGCGGAGCTCGACCCGGAGCGTCCGACACTCTCTCCCTTTATTTGCGAGGAAGTGGAGATTGAAATTAAGTATGAGGGATACATCAAGAGACAGATTCAGCAGGTGGAGGCCTTTAAGAAGCTGGAAAAAGAAACTTCCGAAGGAAGTGGATTATCAGAATATGCAAAAACCTGCGCCTTGAGGCAAGACAGAAGCTGGATAAGATTCGCCCCGAAAAACATCGGCATGGCATCTCGTATCAGCGGCGTAAGTCCCGCAGATATCTCCGTGCTTTTGGTCTATTTGGAAAAGTACAAAAAGAGTCTTAAAAAAATCATAAGAACTTATAAGAAGCTATAAAAATCCATAATCACTATGGATATGAAATAATCACGATACATTGGGAAAGAATTACAGAAGATAAGAAGTTAGGGGAGTATTCTATGGCAAGGGATGAGTTTTCTCGTCGCCTTTCTGCTTTATCGAAGCAGCTTGGTGTGGATTTACAGGAAGAACAGCTACAGCAATTTTACAGCTACTATACTTTGCTGGTAGAAAAAAATAAGGTAATGAATCTTACGGCCATTACGGAGGAAGAGGATGTGATTGTGAAGCATTTTATCGATTCCCTCGCAATGGTTAAGCTGAATGTTTCACGTGAAACATTTTCAAAATGGATTGCGGGAAGACGTTGCATGGACGTGGGGACAGGCGCAGGATTTCCCGGTCTTGCCATAAAAATAGCCTTTCCGAGCATTTCTCTTTCCTTGAGCGATTCGCTGCAAAAGAGAATTCATTTTTTGGAGGAAGTTGTGCGGGAACTGGGACTAAAAGGAGTGGATTTCTACCACGGAAGAGCGGAGGATTTGGGGAAAAATCCGGAACTTCGAGAACAGTATGATTTGGTCTTTTTCCCGTGCGGTAGCAAACCTCTCCACCTTAAGTGAGTACGACCTTCCTTTTTGTAAAGAAAGGCGGCTACTTTTTGGGCCATGAAGTCCAAGGACATTTCGGAGGAGCTGGAGAAGGGAAAGAAGGCTATTCATCTTTTGGGAGGAAAGCTGGAAGAAGTTCTGGAATATACTCTTCCGGAAACGGATATCGGTCGTTCTCTGCTCCTTGTTCAAAAAAATAGAAAAATACGGCAAAAAAATATCCGAGGAAGGCCGGCGTGCCAAGCAAGGAACCTTTGGGTTAAATTTTTCAAGAAAGTTGAAAGGATATTTTTCGAGACTTGCATGCCTGTTACGGATATAGTATAAATGTTTCACGTGAAACATTTTTGGAAGGGAAGGTTCGAAAGTGGCAAGAATTATTACCATTGCAAATCAAAAAGGCGGAGTTGGAAAAACAACTACCGCATTAAATTTAGCGGCTTCCTGGGAGAAGCCAAGCAGAAGGTCCTGCTTCTCGATTTTGATCCGCAGGGCAATGCGGGAAGCAGCTTGGGCGTGAGAGACGCGGAGAAAAGCATTTATGAAGTGCTAAGCGGAGAACTTCCCGTAGAGGATATTTTACATACGGAAATCGTGGAAAATGTGGATTTTCTGCCGGGAAATCGAAATCTGGCTGCCATGGATGCGGAGCTTGCCAATGAGGAAAACAAAAAATTATCTTTTTAAAAAGATATTTTGGATAAAATGGCAAAGAACTATGACTATATTTTTTTATTGACTGCCCTCCGAGCTTGGGAACTTTAACGATTAATGCACTTACTGCATCGGATTCGGTTCTGATCCCGATTCAGTGTGAATATTATGCCTTGGAAGGATTAAGTCAGATGCTGGAGACGATTCAGACGGTGCAGGAAGCTCTCAATGAATCTTTAAGCATAGAAGGAATTCTTTTTACCATGTATGATAGCCGAAACCTGCTTTTCTCAGGATGTGGTTCGTGCGGTAAAGGAGCATTTCGACGTAAAAATCTTTGACACCATTATTCCTAGAAATGTGCGGCTCGCCGAAGCGCCGAGCCATGGCTTGCCAATTAATCTCTATGATGGCAGTTCCACAGGAGCGGATGCATATCGTAAGCTTGCAGGGGAAATTCTGGAAAAGGAAGTATAAGGAAAGTACAAAACAATATAAAGAAAAATAAAGGAGAAGCTATGGCAAAGCATGGATTAGGGAGAGGAGTAGACAGCCTTTTCGCTGTAAATCCCAATAAAATAGAAAAAAGAGGCCGGAGAAGAGGCAAAGCTTCTAAAACTTTCTCTTATCCAGGCGAGACCCTTCTCAGCCCAGAAAGCGCTTCTCCGATGAGGAACTGAAGGAGCTTTCTGAAAGCATTAAGCAGTTTGGGGTAATTCAGCCTCTTCTTGTAAAAAGCAGGGACCGCTTTTATGAGATTATTGCCGGAGAAAGGCGATTTCGCGCTGCAAAGCTTGCGGGACTTACGGAAGTTCCCGTTCTTATTCGGGATTATGATGAAAAGCGCAGCAAGGAAGTTGCCATCATTGAAAATATTCAAAGAGAGGACTTAAATGCGGTGGAGGAGGCACTGGCGTATCAGAGCCTGATTACAGAATACGATTTAAGCCAGGAAGAGCTTGCGGAGAGACTGTCCAAGAAGAGAACAACCATTACAAAACAGCCTTCGTCTTTTGAAGCTGGAAGAAGAAATCTTAAACTATATCCGTGAGGGGAAACTCAAGGAAGGACACGGAAGAGCCCTTCTTGCCATACCGGAAGGAAAGAAGCGTTTGAGCTTGCAAAAGAATGTGTGGAGAAGAATCTTCCGTTCGGGAAGTGGAAAAGCGCGGTCAAGATCAGGAAACGCAGAAAAAGAAAGACGGAAGGAAAGCACTAAGTAAACAATTTACAAGTATTTACAAGGATTTGGAAAGCAGGATGGGGGAGAATCTTGGCACCAAGGTAAAGATTATTCCGAAAAATGAGAGTAAGGGTAAAGTGGAAATAGAGTATTATTCCAGAGAAGACTTGGAACGCCTCTATGATTTACTGGAGGGAAAGGGTAGAGAATAAATGAGTATTATAAAAAGAAATAGGGAGCCATTCTTTTTCGATTATTCTCCTGATTAGTTTGTTTCTTTCTTTGCTTTCCCTTTTTTTTGCAATAAAAGCGGAGGCAAAGTATAAAAAACTGTATCGCCAATACGATTATTTTATGAGAGGAAAGGATGCGAAACACTGGAGGATTATTTTGTGGAGCTGCAAAGACATGTGGAGAAGTCGGAGGATCTTCTGGAAGACCAGAGAGAGATGCTGAAAGTGCTTCATAATAACAACAGAGCAGCTTTTCAAAAAATCGGAATCATCCGCTACAATGCTTACAGCGGCTTAGGAGGAAACTTATCTTTTGCCCTTGCGATTTTAAACTATGACAACACGGGGTTTGTGCTCAATTCCGTTCATTCCAATGAAGGAGGATTTCTTTATATCAAAGAAGTGGAAAAAGGAAGTACCACTGTTGAACTCGGTGCAGAAGAAAAGCTTGCTTTGGAAGAGGCACTTGGTTATAGAAAGAAGAAAGAGTGAGGAATAGTCTTTCGTGAATACCGGATTTTACAAGAAGAAAAAGTTTTTGACAAAAAAGAAGCTTAGAATTCTGGCATTGAGCGGCATTTTTCTTGTCGCTCTCCTTTTTTATTTCATTCATGCCTATCGCTCAATGGATAAAAACAGTAGAGTGTATGCCAATATGGGAGAATCAAAGCTGCCCTATGTTTATGTTCTAATGGGGGAGAAGAAGATTAATCCGATGCACGGCTACTACCAAGAGATCGAGGGATCGGCTGTGAGAAACAGTATTGCCGTTCTTCCTGAGGACAGAAAGTTGGAACTTTTGGTAGAGCCAAAGAAAAATACAATCAGCTCTGCACGCTATAGCATTCGCAGCATGGACGGAACAGATTTGCTGGAAAAGGATGGGGAAGCGGAACTTAGCAAAGAAGGAGAGACGCTGAAACTGATTCTTCCGATTCAAAATCTGATTTCGGAAGGAAAAGAATACCAGCTTCGCTTGAGCTTGGAAATGGGAGAAAATACCATTTATTATTACAGCCGGATTTTTGCTTGGAAAAGAGAAGATGGCGGAGGAAATGCTTGCTCTCGGGGAAGACTTTACAAGAAAAAGCTTCTCCAAGTCGGAGGCACGATCCTTAAGTACATATCTGGAATCGGATGATACCATGGATGATTCGGACCTTTCCCATGTCAACTTGCATTCTTCCTTTCAGCAAATTACCTGGGAGACAGCGGGATGATTCTGGATGGAGAACCGGAAATCAGTTTAAAGGAAATCAACGGAATTATGGGGATGGTTCAGCTTCGCTACGCCTCTTCCGCTATAGATGAGAACGGAAATACCCGTCGTTTCTTCAATGAAGATAATTTCGTGATGCGTTATGACAGTCAGAGAATTTATCTGATGGACTTTGATAGAAGAAGTACTCGAGATATTTGATACACAGAAATTCCGCCTGGGAGAAAAATATTTTATTGGGAGTGGACAGTACGGAGGATATTCAAGCGAAGTATTCCGAAACGAAAAATTTCTATGCTTTTTCAAAGGGAAATGCTCTGTATCGTCTCGGTACGGGAAGGGATTTGACTCGTATCTTCACTTATCTCACAGAGGAAAAATAACAGCTTTCATGGAGATTTCCTGGATCACGGCATCCGAATTATGGATGTTAAAAATAATGGTGACGTGGATTTTCTGGTCTATGGCTATATCAGTAGAGGGCGGCACGAAGGCTATCTGGGTCTGGTTTTCTACACCTATGATAATTCGGAAAAATACCGTGGTGGAAAAATTTCTTTTTACCCTTTAATGGAAAATAAGGAGGAATTGAAGAAAGTCTCTCCGGACTCTCCTACCATGCCGGAAACAAGATGTTTTATCTTTACTACAGCGGTACGGTTTACGGAATTGATACCAACAGCTTTGAGGTTTTGAGCTTGGTTTCTTCCCTGAAAAGGACGAGCTGGCATCCAGTGAAAGTGGACAATTCTAGCTTACGGAGAGAAAGACGGAGAATCGGAGCTCAGTAAAAACGGTAGTTTTACGAAACTTGAAAACGGATAAAAGTCAGAATATTTTTGAAGAAAACAGACTTTTCAAGGTCCTGGGATTTATAGAGGATGACCTGGTTCTGGGCGTGACCTTACCGGAGGAAAGCTCGGAATGGAACGGGCAGGGAGAAATCCCCGTATCGGAAATTCGTATTGTTGCGGCAGATTCGGGAGGTTAAGCTGTCCCACAAAAAAGAGAATTTATACTTTTCGAATTTTACGATTGCAGGAAATCAATTGCGTTTTGATGAGTACAGTCATGATGAAAACGGATACCACTATGCCGGAAAGGATAGCGTATTATCCAATAAAGAGACCGAACAGGGGCAGAATGTCAAGCTTGAAAGCCGTCAACTCGGAAATATGGGAAAGAATTATTTTCTTCCCCTACTCGGAAAAAGTTCGGAGAGCTTTACCGTACACAGCCCGGAAAAATTTTCTATAGAAAAAGCCGGATCGATTGAACTCGCTCGTGAAAAAGAGTGTGGAAGAGGATGGTATTTTTCTTACTCTCGGACACTATAGAGGACGACACGAAAATATGGAGTCGGCAATTTCCGCCGTCTATGATAATTTCGGATATATTCTGGATGGAAAGCAGGAGATCCTTTGGAATCGTACGGACAGACCGGGAGTCATTATCGGAAAAACCAGAGAGGATGAAGTAACGGACTTTATCGCGGAGATTCCGGATGTACGAACCATTCTGAGCAGTGATAAGGGGAAGATTCTGAATCTCTACGGTGTAAGTTTGAATGCTGCACTTTATTATACGGCAAAGGGATACCCGCTCATGATTCGGATAGACGGAAATTGGGAGTTGATTACCGGCTATAACGGCAGCCAGATTACGACCTATGTCCTTGGCGGAAGTACTTCCCCGAGACTGCTTCGCAAAGAGGATGCGGCCGCTCGCTACGATACGGTGCACAATGCATTTTATGCTTTTTTACCGGGATAGAATTTCTCGAATTCCATCGCTAATTAAGGAAAAAATCAGCTAGGCTAAGGGTCTCACCCGCACATTTTCCGGATAAGAAAGAGAAGAGAGCAAATCCTGCAGTTGTCTTTTATCCAGATGGAAGCCGGAGGCAAGCGCATTCACCAAGGTTTTTCTTCTTTGCATAAAAGAGAATTTAATGGTTTTGAATAAGAGCGCCGGATCCTGAACGGATACCGGTGCTTTTTTATGTAAACGAAGATGAATTACCGAGGAGCTTACATTTGGCCGAGGAATAAAGCAGTGTGGAGGCACTTCCTGCACAATGGCGGGATCGGTATAGTATTGTACGGCAAGAGAAAAGTGCGCCATAGTCCTTTGTTCCCGGAGCCGCCTTCATCCGAAGCGCCACTTCCTTCTGCACCATCACCGTAATAGACTTAGTGGAAGCTTTTTCTCCAAAAAGGTCCCATAAGGATAGGAGTTGTAATGTAGTAAGGAAGATTGGCCACCACCCTTAACGGAAGAAAACTCCTTATGCTCTTCCAGAAGGGAAAGATAATCGACTTTCAATGCATCGCCGTGAATGAGTTTGAAATTATCCCTGACGGAAAGATTTTCTTCCAGGATGGGAATCAGCTTTGTCATCAATTTCAATTGCCACAACAAATCCCGCCCTCTCGCAAAGAGCTTCCGTAAGGGTTCCGATTCCGGGACCGATTTCATAATTAAGTCGTCTTTATTGATTTCGGAAAAACTTAAGATATGCTCCAGAACCGAAGAATCAATCAAGAAGTTTTGTCCGAATTGTTTTTGAATTGGAAATTTGTCTTCTGTAAAACGGCAATGGTTTCCTTTGAATCCACAAGCTTTGCCATCTTCTTACCCCCTAAATTTTCTGTGAGAATCTGCCATATTTTCTCTTAGAAAGCAAGGAGAGGACAGAGCTTTTTCAAAAATATAGAGAAAAATATCTCTTAGAATACTTTCCCTTTTTCCCTTTCCGCTATACTAGAAACAGTGGCATTTTATATTCCGAACTGTGTGTATTTCCATGCGGCTCGTTTTCTATAATATACGGAGGAATCCATGTTTTCGCTGATTTCAAATGATATAGGAATTGATTTAGGTACTTCCAGTATCTTGGTTTTATATAAAGGGCAGGGGAGTTGTTTTAAAGGAGCCTGCCGTGATTGCCGTAAATAAGGACAATAATGCCGTCGTGGCCTACGGAGAGGATGCAAGGCTGATGCTCAGGCGTACTCCGAAAATATTTTCCGCAGTTCGTCCCTTCGCCAGGTGTGATTTTCCGACTATACTTTAACGGAAGAAATGCTGAAGTATTTTATCAATAAGGCGGTAGGAAGAAGAACGCTCAGAAAACCCAGAATTTGTGTTTGCATTCCCAGCGGAGCAACTGAGGTGGAGAAGAAGGCCGTGATGGATGCGGCGAGCCATGCCGGTGCCAGGGAGGTAAGCATTATCGAAGAGCCGGTAGCAGCGGCAATCGGCGCGGAATAGACATTTCCAAACCGCAAGGAAATATGATTATCGATATTGGAGGCGGAACCGCGGACATTGCGGTCATTGCTTTAGGCGGACCTGTGGTTTCCGAATCCATAAAGATAGCCGGCGATGATTTTGACGAGGCTATTCTTCGCTATATGAGAAAGAAGCACAATCTTTTGATTGGAGAGAGAACGGCAGAGGATATCATAGGTAAATATCGGCTGCGCCAGCAACGTCCGGAGAATGTGACGATGGAGGTTCGGGGAAGGAATCTTGTGACGGCACTTCCGAAGACGGTGGTAGTAGCTCCGATGAAATTATGGATGCCTTAGTAGAACCGGCAAGCATGATTGTGAATGCGGTACATAATGTTTTGGAGAGGACACCGCCGGAACTTGCTGCGGATATTTATGAAAGAGGCATCGTCATGACCGGGGAGGCGCACTTCTCTACGGTCTGGATAAACTTATGCAGGAAAAAGACGGGGATTACCACGATGCTTGCGGAAGACCCGTTAACTGCAGTGGCTATCGGAACAGGTAAGTCCATTGATATGGCCGGAGAGGATGATGACTTTTAAAAATTCCGGAGCCGGTAAAAGAGCGAAGCCTTTCGCACCTGTCCACTACCGTAAGATAGACGGAATTCACGGAATATGGAAGAGTTAGAGGGAAACATCAGCCACATCGTTTTTCGAAGCGAAGAGAGTGGTTATACGGTTTTTACGATAGAAGATAAGGGAGAAGAAACTACATGTGTGGGAAGCTTCTCCCATATTGCGGTCTCGGAAAAATCAAAATGCGAGGCAGATGGAAGGAGCATTCCGTTTACGGAAAACAATTTTCCGTAGAAGAGTATGAACTGCTCCCACCCGACAGTCTCTCCGGAATAGAACAATACCTGGCCTCCGGTGCGATAAAGGGAGTAGGAAAGGCCATTGCTAAACGAATTGTAAAAAAATTCAAAGAAGACAGTCTTCGCATTATGGAGGAAGAGCCGGAGAGACTTGCTGAAATAAACGGCATTTCGGAAAGAAAGGCAAGGGATATTGCTGCAGAGCTTGTAGGGAAAAAGGATCGACAGGATGCCATTCTTTTCTTACAGGGGCTGGGAATCGGAACACAGCTTTGCTATAAGATTTACCGGCATTTTTCAGGGAGAAATCTATACGATACTCAGAGAAAATCCCTATCGTATTGCGGAAGAGCTGGAGGGAGTCGGCTTTAAACGCTGTGATCAAATAGCAAAAAAGGTAGGAATCGGAGAGAAATCTCCCTTCCGTATCCATGCGGGAATAAGTTATACCCTCCTTCAGGGAGAACTTCAGGGACACTGCTATCTGCCTGTTTCTATTTTGAAGAGAGAGGCGGAACGGATTCTCGACATGGAGATTGCCCTCTTCGAAGAGGAACTGATGGACTTACAAATAGAGGGCAGGGGTTAGAATACAGGGAGAGCGGGTTTATCGTGCAGGCACTTATTTTCGAGAGCGCCGTGTAGCGGCAAAACTTCACGCCTTAGACGTCCCGGAAGAGGAAGCCTATTCGAAAGCTGGAATCAGGCGATAGAAGGTCTGTTCCGGAAGGAAAATCCGGAATTGGATTCGTTACAGAAAGAAGCGGTATACCTTGCGGCACATTCCGGTATTTTGGTCACTACGGGAGGACCCGGAACCGGTAAAACGACAACCATCAAAAACAATTTTGCGGCTCTTTACGGAAAGAGGAAAAAAATATATCTTTGGCAGCGCCTACGGGAAGGGCAGCTAAGCGCATGGGAGAGGCGACAAATTATCCGGCAAAAAACGCTGCACCGCCTTCTCGAATACATGGGACAAGAAGGAGAGGAGGAAGAGGAAGGTTTTTCATCGCCTCTTTCAGCGAAATGAAGAAAATCCGCTGGATACGGATGTCGTCATTGTGGACGAGATGAGTATGGTGGATCTCTATCTGATGGATGCTCTCCTGAAGGCAATACAACCCGGAACCAGACTGATTCTCGTGGGGGACAGCAATCAACTTCCTTCCGTCGGTGCGGGAAATGTTTTGAGAGATATCCTTTCTTCCGGCTGCATAAAGGCCATACAATTGAAAAAAATCTTCCGTCAGGCTTTAGAGTCGGATATTGTTGTCAATGCCCATAAGATCAATGAAGGAAAGGAGCCGGATCTCTCCAAACGTTCCAAAGACTTCCTTTTTATCAGAGGGGAGCAGGCAGAGAAAATTTTTCCGATATTGCCGTACTTATGAAGGAAAAACTGCCCAAATATCTGAACATTGATACGCTCTCCATCCAGGTCATGTCTCCGCAGAAAAAGGGGTACTCGGAGTGGGAAAAGTCTGAATCGGTATTTACAGGAAAGTTTGAACCCAAAGGATAAAAACAAGGCGGAAAAGGAACTCTACGGAAGGGTATTTCGCTTAGGGGATAAGGTGATGCAGGTAAAGAATAACTATCAGCTTGCTTTGGGAAATCCCCGGAAAATTCAATATCCCCATAGAAGAGGGGAGGGAATTTTTAACGGAGATATCGGAAGAATTACGGAAATCAATCACTTTGCGGAGACGGTGACCGTGTTTTTTGATGATAAAAGAGTAGTCTACAACTTTTCCGATTGTGAGGATTTGGAACTGGCTTACGCCATAACCATTCATAAGTCTCAGGGTTCGGAATATGATGCGGTGATTCTTCCCATGTACAGAGGACCGCAAAATTTTTAATGACCAGAAATCTTTTTGTATACGGCAGTCACAAGAGCAAAGTCCTGTGTTTGTCTTCTGGGAGATCCCAGGGTGTTCCGAGATATGATTCATAATGAGACGGAGCAGAAACGTTATTCGGGCCTTCGGGAACAGCTCATGGAGATGAAGAATTCCACACCGGACCGAATAGAAAATCCTTTTTCCAACGAGGAAGAGGCATCCTATGGATTATAAAGAGAAATGGAAGGAGGGTATCCTCGGCGCACTCTTCCCTCCGCGCTGTATTTTTTTGCGATGAAATTTTAGAGGATGGGGAAGACGGCATCTGCCCTTCTTGCCGAGAGAAAGAACAATTTATGGAGGAACCCTGCTGCAAATCTTGTGGCAGAGGAATTCTGCGTGAGGAAGAAAGCCTGTGCAAGAATTGTAAACGACATCATTTTTCTTTTAGTGGGGGCATGATTCTCTACCACTTAACGGAAGAGATAGAGGATGCGATTTCGGAATTGAAGTACAAGGGTAGGCAGGACAAGGGCGAGTTTTTCGGAAGACGCGCAGGCGAATATTTTCGGGAAAAAAATAGAAGCTCTGGGGATACAGGCCATTCTTCCCGTGCCGATTCATAAAGACAGAAGAAGAAAAAGAGGATATAATCAAGCCGAAAATAATCGGCAAAGCTCTTGCAAAGGCTTGTGACCTTCCGCTGTATGCGGACCTTCTGAAAAGAGAGAAGAAAACAAAAGCCTTGAAAGATTTAAATCCGGTGGAACGCTTACAGAATCTTCTTTCCGCAATGGATTGTGAGGCGATTCCCGAAGAACTTAAAAATCGTGTTAGTAGACGATATATTTACAACAGGTGCTACAATGGAAGCCTGTACAAGGAAGCTGCTTGAGCGGGGCATAAAAGAAGTGTATATTCTGGCCATTGCGGCCAGGGCGGACCGGTAGAAAAGAAAATACAGCCGGCAAGAAACAGGTAAGATAAAGGGATTTGGAGGAGTAGTTTTGGATAAGACAAGAAGCGCAGGCATTTTGATGCCCGTATTTTTCTCTGCCGGGAGAATACGGAATCGGAAGTTTTGGAAAAGATGCAGAGGAATTTATTGATATCGTAGCGGAAACCGGAAACAGAGTCTGGCAGGTCTTGCCAATGGGACCGACAAGTTATGGAGACTCTCCTTACCAGTCCTTTTTCGAGCTTTACGATAAATCTCTATTACATTGATTTGGAAGGCTTAAAAGGAAGAAGGGCTTCTACAGAAGAAGAATTAAAAAGAGGAGAAGGAGGCGTTTCTGTCTTCTGGTGAAAAGATAGATTATGGTCTCCTTTATCAGAGAAGGTATCCTCTCTTAAGAAGGCTTATGAAAGATGGAAGGCAGCAGGAGGAAATCCGGACACCCTTATTGCGGGACGTTGGAGAGAAAATCTGGATTATTGTCTGTTTATGGCACTGAAAGATTTCTTTGAGGGCTGTGCCTGGCCGGATTTTTCCGAAAGAGTTTCGAGATAAAGAGGAGTCTGCGTTAAAGTCTTTCTTGGAAGAGCATAAGGATGAGGTTGCCTACTATGCCTTCATGCAGTGGAAAGCAGAGGCACAATGGAAGGCTGTACAGGATTACGCTCATGAAAGGGGAGTTCTGATTTTTGGGGACTTGCCCATTTACTGCGCCATGGACAGCGCAGACGTTTGGGGCAACAGAAAGATATTTGATTTCAGTTGGGAGGGCAGAAAGCTTAAGAAAGAAGAGCCGGAAGAGAGCTCGGAACAAGAGCAGGAGAAGCAGGACATACAGTCCGCAGAGGAAAAAGGCTACCCAGGATTTGTTGCCGGAGTTCCGCCTGATGCTTTTTCCGCGACGGGACAGCTTTGGGGAAATCCGCTTTACGACTGGGAAGAGCAGGCAAAGGACAACTACAGTTTTTGGTGTAAGCGAATGGAATACTGTTTTTCGCTCTATGACTTAATCAGAATCGATCATTTCCGAGGCTTTGAAGCATATTATGCAGTACCCTTTGGAGAAGAGACAGCTGTAAACGGATCCTGGAGGAAGGGACCGGGAATCGCCTTATTCGATGCTTTACACCGCTATTTTCAAAAGGAATCGCTTCCGGTTATTGCGGAAGACCTGGGGGTAATCACGGAAGAAGTACGGGAATTGATGCGGAAAACCGCTTATCCCGGAATGAAGGTACTGCAGTTTGCCTTTGGCGGAGACTATGAAAATGATTACCTGCCGCATATGTTTCAGGATAATAATTCCGTAATGTATACCGGTACGCATGACAATGACACTTTGAGAAATTGGTTTGAGACCCTGGGAGAGGAAGAGCGGAACAAAATTTATCGATACTTATCACGTTCACAAAATGACTGGAATGCCATGACGGAGCTTCTGATTAAGGAAGCCTTTGTCCGCAACCTCCTATCTCTGCATTATTCCGGCAGGAGATTATTTGGAGCTTCTTTCCGAAGGAAGGATCAACGCGCCGGGTACGGACGCGGGAAATTGGCAGTGGAGAATGAAGAAACATGCTTTTTTTCTCCGGAACGGAAAAAATTATGCGGGATATGTTGGAAACCTATGGCAGACGCGCGGATAAGAGATAATCGCGTTTATTTCCCTGCTCTTCTCAGCCGATATAGATGGAATGCGGATTCAATATAGGGAGGAGAAAAGAGCTCCTTCTATCCGGATAATTCATGAATTTATGGTGGTTTAAGTGAAAAACAGGATTTTTATTAAAAATAAATAAAGGGAGTTCTTCCCTGTCTTCATTGTATTTTTCGTGGCCTTTTTCTTATTGTATGCAACTTTCAGTATGAATGGGGTGGAAAAGGACAGCTATACGCGCTTGTCCGAAATGAAGGTGGATGTGCAACATGAAGACGGAACGGTAGATCGCTTTCAACAGCAACATGTTTAATTTTTCAATCCAAAAACGACAGAATCACGATGCACCTTCCTTTGGACGAAAAAAATTAAGGAGGGAGAATCAATCGATTAACTTTTTCTTTTATGGAAGTGTGGTGAAGGCTTATTACAAGGACAAGCTTCTGGTATCCTATGGAGAAGATGTCAAAAGGCATATGATAGGACATCTGAAAATTCTTATTCCGGTGCCGACGGAAGCCTATGGAGATGAAATTCGAGTGGAAATTCAGCCGACAACGGATTTTATGGAGGATACCTTTCATTTGCCGGTCCTGATGCCAATTCAGGACGCTTTGTTTTTCCCGATTTTAGGGAAGGAAACTTCTTTCTCCTTTTTCTATATGGTTCTAATCGGAACGTTTTTTGCGATTGCTTTTTTGGCGTGCCAATATTTCTTACAGGACTACGCCAAAGAAAGGATTTTGGATGATGATTTTGATTAATTCCATTATGGCCTGGTATATGGGAAATACGGGAATGATTTATGCTGTAAATGCCAATGAAGACTTCAATGCGATTGTGGAATACATCGGGATGTATATGCTCTTCTTCAGTGCCCCTCTTTTTGCCAGTTATGAAACTGTGAGGCCGGCGGTAAAAAAATATCTGCGCTTTATGGGAAAGCTCCTTTTCGGAGTGTTTGCACTCTGTCTCATTTTATATTTACTCCCGACAGGCTATACCTTTGTAAAATATCTGCGGGTCGCGCAGGGCATCCAGATTGCTATGGTATTTTCCGCTTTGCTAAGTCTTCTCTTTCCCGGAAAAAGCAGCGAGCATGGCAGAATACATTATACAATACGGATTGATTTTGTATCGTTTTTCGGAATCTTGGAACAAATCAGAATTATTTGTGCGACAAAAATCACAGAGGACTTTCCGCCTATTTTGCGGTGGTTTGCGGCAGCTCCCTTTTCCAGGTGGCTCTTATATATGCTGGTATTGACCTTCCTCTCTTCCTACGCCTTCAGGGTAAGCAATGTAGCAGAAAAACTGGAAGAAAAAGAATCTCAAAATACTCGCTTACACGGATAATCTTAGCGCCATGGGAAATCGACAATATCTGCAAAGAAAAACTGGATATTTTGGATAAGAGTCGGAATAGAGATTATGCCGTGATTTTTATGGATATTAATGACTTAGAGTATACCAATGATCATTTTGGACATGAGGGAAGGCGATCATCGATTAGAATGGTTTCTTCTTCTATCAGAAAGCAATGGATAATATCGAGTGGCTTTTTATGGAAGAAAACGGTGGAGATGAGTTTCTTTCTGTGCTGATTCCGGCGAATAAGGCGACAGAGGTAGCAAAGCAGATAAAAGCGAATCTGCAGAAAAATAAAAGAGGAGGAAAAGGCAGTATTCCCGGTCAGCCTTTCTCTTGGTATAGCAAATTATAGAAGTAGAGGAAGAACGTCGCTTTTTCCGGTTTGGAGATGATTAGCAGCAGTGATGTCATTCGGAAGGCGGATGCTCGTATGTATGAAGATAAGTGTGTTCATAAAAAGAAACATCCGCTTGTTTCTTAAGAATAGAGATTATATTACAAAAATATTAGGGCGATATTAAGAGTGGTAAAAAGCGAAAGGGGAGGTTTTTAAATCTGAAAAAGCAAGGAGTAGCAATGAGGGGGATACGTTCGCTATATAATGAAAATAAAACATTTGTCCTCTTATTTTTTTCTCTGTTTTGGCAGGGATACTTATCTTGCGCCTCTTTTTTTAAGTGTATGGGGAAAAATTCCCGCGGACGAGTACAGGATTCTCAATAAGATGTGCGTGGAGGTCCAGCATGAGGACGGCACAGTGGACCGCTTTGACAGCCACTTCTTTAACTTTTCTTCCGAAAAGGACCGGATAACGATACGGATTCCTTTGGAAAAAAGCTGGAAAAAAGAACATCAGTCCATTAACTTCTTTTTCTATAATAGTGAGATAAAGGCCTCTTATAAGGATCAATTACTGGCTTCTATGGAACAAACCTGAAACGTCATATGATTGGGCATATCAGGGTTGCTATTCCGGTGCCGGAAGAAGCCTTCGGAGAGGAAATTCGGGTGGAAATCACGCCAAAAATTCGTTTTTATGGAAAAACAACTTTGATGAACCTGTTTTGATGAGTGAGCGGGATGCTCTGTTTTTCTCCATTATCGGACTGGAGACTTCTTATGCAATCTTTGTGATGACATTGATTGCCACCTTTATCGCCATGGTTGCTTTTTGCGGTCTTTTTCTCTTAGACATCACTATGCAAGAGAAGGATTTTGGCTGACGACCATGATTTTTGCCATTACCCTCTGGCATCTCGGAAATTCGGGCATGATGTATATGCTTACGGATTGTGAAGACCTGAATGCCGTATCCGAATATATCGGGATGTACTTATTACTTTCGGCGGCTCCGCTATATGCCAGTCACGAAACGGAACGTCCTCGGGTTAGACGATTCTTGAAGATTTCGGGAGGAATTCTCTTTTCCTTTTTGTACTGACGTTATTTCTCTATTTCCTGCCTACAGGCTATATACCTATGTTTGGCATTTACGGATAGCGCAGGGAGTCCAAATCGTGATGTTGCTCTCCACGGTTCTGAGCCTCATGTTCCCCGGCAGAATGGTGAAAAATAATTCCGATCGTATCTTGGGCATCGGACTTATTTTTGTGGCCTTACTGGGAATCATGGAACAGGTTCGCCTGATTTTATCTGCAAGAGTAAGCGAGAAATGGCCGCGTTTTATGCAGCTCTTTGTAAAAATACATTATTCGAAGGTCCTGATTTTGGTGATGATTTTCGTGTTTATTACAGCCTTTTTCTTTCAAGCTCATTATGGTAATGCAGAAAGATATGGAAGATGAGCACTTAAGAGTACTGGCCTTCACGGATAATCTGAGTGGACTGGGAAATCGCCAGTTTCTGCAGAGAAAAATAGATCTTCTGGACAGTCAACATGCTACCGGGTATGCCGTGATTTTTATGGATATCAACGATTTAAAATATACCAATGATCATTTTCGGACATGACTGTGGAGACAAACTGATTAAAATGGTTTCCACGGCCATAAAGGGTGCGGTGGATAACGCGAACGGCTTCTGTGGCAGAAGCGGTGGAGATGAATTTTTGGCTGTTATTTTCCCGGAACATCTTGTTGTCAATGTGGCAAAACAGATTCAGGGAAGACCTGGAAGCAATAAAGGAGAGGGAGAAAGTACCGTTCCCGGTGAGTCTTTCCATCGGCGTAGCAGGCTATAGCGAGCTTGCAGCAGCGGAACACCTGGCGGAAAAAGGGACTTCATCAGTGCGGATTATGTAATCCGAAAAGCGGATAAAAGGATGTATAAGGATAAGTGCAGATATAGAGAGCAGCGAGACAAGGCGGGAATGAAAGTATAAAAGCTTGCAAAGTATCGGAAAAGCTTTTCAAGCAGTTGAAAGATGGATAATCCCAATTTTTCAACTGCTCATAACGAGTATCGTGCACAAAGTGTGCGATATCTCGTTTAACTCTTTTTTCGTTCTTCCTTTTTTTGCTCTTTCTTCTTCTGTTCTTTTTCTTCCTTTTGCTTAAAGGCGGAGTTTTTATCTATCCCGCCGAGACGAATCATAAAGTCGGAGCGTTTTTCGAGCTCTTTTTTTTCGGCCTTTTTTCCGAATTCTTCCGTAAGGGTGGGGAGACCGGAAAAAAGATTTGTCCCGAGACCAAGGCGATCTCCGGGGATTTCGACACCGAGAGCAGCCAGCGTTGTGGGGAAGTCGTCAAAGGTACTGTATTCTCTATGTTTTTCTTTTACGGAGGTGGCGGCATTTAAATAGCAGGTGTAGACTTTTCTCTGATAAGACGGATCTATGGCATTGCAAAAATCCCGGTCCATGGTAGGATGATCGCCTGAAATCACAATGCTCGTATTTTCATAAAAATCCTGTTCCTTAATCCAGCTGACAAAGTCATTGACCTGACGGGATGTACAGTTGAAAACATTTGCATACTGGTTATCAGGATAAGTATTTTTACAGAGCCTGCAAACATAGCCGTCCGGAAAATGGGTGTCTACAGTGAGCAGGGTAAGGTTGAAGGGGCTGTCGCTCTTTGCCAGATTCAGCAATTCTTCCTTTGCATAGGTAAAAAAAGCTTTTCATCTTCGAAGCCCCAGTTTACCCAATAGTCTCTGGGAAATTTATTTTTCCGCTTCCAATAACTGAAATCTTCCACTGCTATATTCCCGTGATCTTTCATAAAAAGCTCTCGACCGCCAAAATAGCCTACCGAACCCAAAAGAAATTTTTGGGTATAGCCTTCTTCCTCCAGAATATCGCCCAGTGCCGTGACGGAAGGAAAGAAATGCTCCTGACTGTCCATAGAGTTCTGCTCTATGGAAATCTTTAAGGGTAGCCCGGTGCTTTGTGCAAACATGGCACCCATCGTCCAGGTGGCACCCGGCATAGCAATCCCACCATTTCGAATCTCTCCCTCTGCAGAAAAATCTTCCCTTCCTTTCCGAGCGCACAAAGCTCCGGTAGAAGATTTTTCGGGAAAAAGCTCCGCCATGGGCTTTGTCCATAAAGGTAAGCTCCGTGGATTCCATATAGATATAGATCAGGTTTCTCTTTTTCTCCGGAAAATGGAGGGAAAGTCCCTTAGGATCCACATAATGGTCTTCGATAAAAGAAGAAGATTGTATCTGGGAAAGGATATAGCTTCGAGGGAAATGCTGTCCCAGGCATTGCAAATCGTGAGGACAAAAACAAAAAAAGCCGATAGAAAAGTATAGGGGGAGAAACCTGCGCTTTGAAAAAGATAGATAAAAAAGCAAAGAGTAGAAAGAGAGATACGGCGGGGAGCAGGACAGACAAAAGGAAGAGCTGAACCAAATGCGGTCCGGCTCCTCCCATCGGAGATTTGATATGGTATAAAATCTCGTCTACCGTAAGCTCATTCCAGTTTCCCAGTAAAAAACTGCAAAAGAAAAGTACAGCGTAAAAAGAAAGCAGTGCAAATAAAAACAAGGCCGGTCAGGAAGATTTTCCAAGTTCCGAACTTCTTTGGCTTAGCATTGCCGCCATCCTCTTTTTCTATTTCTTTTTCGGTTCTTTTTCATCCATTGTATTTTTCCAAATCTATAGTAAAGCATTTTCTACGAAATAAAGAATAAAAGCAGGAAAAATGATACAGCTTTTTCAGGAGCATGTAAAGTCGGAAAGAAGTTTAAGATTCTATAAAAAAATATTGCATTTTACGTTGAGATGACCTTATTATATACGAGTTAACGTCGATGTAAGATTCGTATAAGTTTGTATAGATTTATGAGGAAAAATACCCGATGCGCGTAAAAAGAGAACAGTTGGAGTTCTTAAGAAAATTCAGATATATTGTTGAAAATGAGGAATATAAAAAAGCTGAAGAACGTACCCCGACACGGTAGCACCAATACCTATGCACACAGTGTAAGAGTTGCTTTAATGGCTTACAAACTGGCAAAAGAAGTGGCACATGGATGCGGATAGTGCCGGAAAAAAATCGGATTGCTGCATGATTTTTGTATGATTGATTATCATAAGGATGACGGCACAAGTCATGACGGAAGATGGTACTGCTTCTATCACGGAGAAGATGCCGTAGAGAATTCGGAAAAGCAGAATTTTTATCTGAATCATGTGGAGAAAAGAGCGATTCTCACCCACATGTTTCCACTGTCTACCAGATTGCCGAACAGTAGACTTGCATACCTCTTAACCCTTTCGGATAAGACGGTGGCATTGCAGGAATCCCTGCAAAATATCGTGATTGCCTTTGCCCGTTTGCGGTATCGTACCATAGTGCTGCAGAAAAAGGGTTGCACAGTATTTGAGAACCAAGCTCAGTTTTTTTCTTAAAGATAGACTCTTTTTCCAAAGATGAAAGAACCTACTCGAACAATTGTCGCACCTTCTTCCACGGCGACTTCATAATCTCCGCTCATTCCCATGGATAACTCCGTTAAGGGAAGGGCGGGGAATTTTTGTAAAGAAAGCAAAGCCTCACGAAGAGAGCGGAAGACAGGGCGATTTTTCTTCAGCGTCCTCTGTAAAAGGAGCGACGGTCATCAGACCGCAGACCAGAACGTGAGGAAGCTTTGCAAGCTCGGTAACAACAGCTTCGAGTTCTTCCAAAGAAAAAGCCGGATTTGCTTGCTTCTTTTGCAACGTTAACTTCAAAAAGAATTTTCGCGGTAGTTTCCTTTTTGCGTATTCTTTTTCAATTTCGAGAGAAAGAGAAGAGAATCTACGGAATGAATCAGGACAACTTTTCCGGGAAGGTATTTCACTTTATGAAGGGTACCAATCATATGAAAGCGGGGGACAGTCCTTCATAAGACTGTCCTCCAGCATCATTTCATATTTTTCCCGGATTTCTGCACTATTCTCTCCGAAATCGTGAATACCGTAAGAGTAGGCTTCTGTAGTGCGGAATAAGGCTTGGTCTTGGATACGCCGAGAAGTAAAACCGTCTCCGAATCTCTACCAACCCGGTCACAGGCAAGACGAATCTTTTCCCTTACCAGTTCAATTTCTTTCTGCATAAAGCGCTCCTCTCCTTAAAAAGCAATAATCCTTAACAAGTGGGGCAGACGGAGCCCTAAGACCTCTTGTTCATAACGAGTGGCTAAGGCGAAGCCTGAGACATCTCGTTTAAATCAAAATGTAGCCTACAGCCTTCGGAAGTCCTTCTTCCAAAATATGGTCCGTAATGTGATTCGCAACCGCCTTTGTCTCCGGCTTGGCATTCCCCATGGCAATTCCCAGACCTACGGAATCCAGCATTTCGACGTCATTCCAGCCGTCTCCGATTGCGGCAACCTCTTCCATGGAAATTCCCAAGCGTTCTATGATTTTCTGAATCCCGTGAATCTTGGAAACACCTTTTTTGGCAATATCAAAGGACATTCCGTCAGACCAGCGTATCAGATGACAGTCCGGAAGAGTTTTCTCTATTTCCGGTACCTGATTTGCGTGCAAAATGGGAATCAGCATAAGCTGCTCGTTTTTGTTGCCTCTGAAAAGAGGAAGAAGAGGGGGAAGGCCGGTGTGAACATAGGCCAGCGTGCGGAGGAGATCTTCATTTACAAAGTTGGCATATAGACGTCTTTCCTCTAAAAAGAGTACCGGAAAAGGATCCTTTTCTAAAAAACTGCAGAAGCTGATTCACCATGGAAGAAGGGATGGACTCCTTTAGAAGGACCTCCCCGTACTTGGGGTCAAAATAAGGAAGCTCCTCATCCGGAATATCCATCAGGAATTGATATTCCTTAGGCTTTTTTCCGGGATTTACGGCAAAATGCGCCTTCGCTTTATCTTCCTTTAAAATATAACTGTAGCCGCCGTCAAGAGTGACAAAGGCATCAAAATACATTCCGTCTACCAGGCCTTCATTATGAATTTCCACCCAATGTCTGCCTGTTGCAATGGCACAGTAGATTCCTGCATCCTGGCTTTTTTTATAGCGAGCTTGGTGGATTCAGGGACGACACCGGTTTCAAAGGGACGGAGGGTACCGTCAATGTCGAAAAAAAGATAATTTTAATCATGCTTCCTCATTTCCGTTTTCTGCCGGATTCACAGGAGAGGGGGAAACAAGACTTTCTTTTAAACTGTTTAACAAACCTGCCATATTCTGGATGTCGGAAGGAATAATAATCTTGGTAGCCTTTCCTTCAGATACTTTGGCAAAGGTTTCTAAGCTGCGGATACGAAGTACGGCATCATCTGCACCGGCTTCCTTCAGCAGGCGAATACCTTCCGCCTCCGCTCTTTGCACATCCAAAAATAGCTTGTGCACGACCCTCAGCCTCACGGATTTCTTTTTCCTTCTGCGCTTCCGCGGCAAGAATGGTTTTCTGCTTATCGGCTTCCGCATTCAAGATCGCGGCTTGCTTGTTACCCTCTGCAGTAAGGACAGCGGACTGCTTCTTTGCTTCTGCAAGCGTAATGGACTCTCTCTTTTCACGCTCCGCCTTCATCTGCTTCTCCATGGCCTCACGAATCGCATCGGGAGGAAGAATGTTCTTCAACTCCACACGGTTTACCTTGATTCCCCAAGGATCGGTAGCTACGTCAGAAGTGAACGCATCTGGGTATTGATTTCGTCACGGGAAGTCAAAGTGGTATCCAAGTCCATGGAACCGATGATGTTACGAAGGGTAGTAGCGGTTAAGTTCTCGATAGCCGCAATAGGGTTCTCCACACCGTAGGCATAGAGCTTCGGATCGGTAATCACAAAGAAAAACGACGGAGTCGATTCGCATGGTTACATTATCCTTTGTGATAACGGGTTGGGGCGGGAAGTCAGCTACCTGCTCTTTTAAATTGATGCGCTTGGCAATTCTGTCCATGAAGGGGATGAGAATATGTACGCCCGGTCTCCATACGGAATGAAAGCTTCCGAGACGCTCAACGACCATCGCGCAGGCTTCGGGTACGATGCGGATGGTAGAGAAAAATAGAAACAAAACAATCAAAAATAACAATAGGCATGTTCGTAATCCTTTTCTTTGTGTGCTTCGGTAAAAATCAATGGAATCATTTGCCCCTTAAGAGGGAAAGAGGAGATTTTTACTTTTTCGTGGTATATTGCCCTGCCCGGGCTTTGAGAAAGCGGCATGAAAAGCATCCGTTCCGCCGGAAAAGCCGGAAACCCTTGCTTTTTGAGACAGGCTGTTTGTCGCAGGCTTAGTGGAATAGGATGAGGGTTTGGGCATGGCATTGACCTTCCCGGAAAATGAGCGGAGATTTTTATCCGCAGTCCTGTTCAGGTAGGTTACCTTTTGCCCGTTTCCGTGAAACTCACAAAAAGTCATCCGGTAACGAATGAGAGCGATTGATATACACATGATCATCCAGTACCCAGGGTTCTTTAACGAATTTCCGGCATACAGGGCAGAACCGATTGATCAATGTAGAATCACATATGGGACAAATGAGCATAAAACCTCCTCTCTTTAAAAAAATAAATTTAAAAAGATGAATTCAAAAATTCAATATTTTTTTATCATAACATGATTTCAAGCAGAATAAAATAAACAGTAATACCTCGTTTTTTTAAAATCTTATGAAAATCGGAAGGAAAAAGCTTAAGGGCATAAGGCTTGTCGTTTCTTGAAAAGACGCATGGCAATCTGCTACTATGGGAAAATAAAAAGCAGAGAATAAAAAGAAAAAACATGGGGTAGGGTAGAGGAGTTTATCCGTACAAGCAAAGCTTGAAAAAAGGGAAAAACGGAAAGGACAGCTGTGGGAAAAAGAGAATGGTACAGGAAGGCCAGCAACGGACTCGGAAGAATTTATGCACAGGTTTGGCAGGAGGAAAAGATAAAAGAGAAAAAGGGGATTGTTTGCATTATACACAGGGATGCAAGGGCATTCCACGAGCTATACATATCTTTTCAAAGCCCTGGCAAAGTCAGGGCTACATTGCCTGCGCGCAGGATTTTGCAGGGGCACGGAAAAAGTGCGGAAATTCCCGGATACTTTGGAGAAAGTGACGGCTTCAGCTCGATTCTACATGACTTACACAGAATGTTGATTCAAATCAAAAAGATGGTTTCCGGGACTTCCGGTTTTTCTTTTCGGACATTCCATGGGTTCCTTTATCGCAAGAGATTATGCGGCGCAGTATAGCGGAGAGGTCTCCGGCCTCATTCTTTTTCGGGAACGGCGGGGCCGAATTTTTTTCTTTACGGGGCACTTTAGGGTATTTAAATGTGCAAATGCTTCTGAGAGGAGGGCAGGCTGACGGCAATCCGGAGGGGCGTTTGCTTGCAAGTATTTCTGTCGCGAATTCAGAATCCGGAGACCTTGCTGGACTGGATTTGCACGGATCGCGAAGTGATTCGGAGGTGGAAGACCCTTTGACCGTCGGTTTTACTTTGGGAGCATACAGGGACTTGGTAGAAGAACTGATTAAGGTGAATCGGAATACGGAAATTCTAAAGTTAAAAGACTTGCCGGTACTTCTGGTCTCAGGGCGGAGCGGACCCGGTCAGGGAATATGGAAAGGGTCCCGCCACGATTTACGGTATTTTAAGAGCGGCAGGGGAATCAAAGGGCGGAACTAAGATTTATCCGGGGGCTTCGTCATGAAGTTTTTGAACGAGGCGGTTCGAGAGGAATTGATAGAACGCATTTTGCAGTTTTTGGGAAAAGAACAGGAGATAGGAGATGGAGATACTCTATATAAATAAAAAGATGCCGATAAAGTAAGAGGCGTGCACGGTCTTGCGCTGCTTCGAAAAGTGAAGATTTTTAAAGATTTCGGAAGAGGAAGAGACACGCTTCCGGAGGAAGCGGAGCTGCCCAAATTTATCGGGTTCAGCAGTCAGGAAGTTGGGAATTTTTCTACAGGACATGAAGAAAACTCGATTCGAGTGAACTTAAAGTGCATGGAAACGGAAAAACAATAAGAATTGGAGTCTTCTCGAGCTTTATAGGGAATTAGAGGAAGAACATGCCTATATGACGCAGCAGAGAAAGCCTGAAGAGGAGAAAAAGGAATAGAGAGGTGGAGTGATGACGGAAATACAGCAGAAAAACTGGAACAGCAGAAAGCCCCAAAGTTTTGTAGGGGAGCTTTTTGAATGGATCAAAAATCTTTCTGGTTGCGGGAGTTGCCGCATTTTTACTGAATAACTTTGTATTGCAAACTCAACCATCCCGACAGGATCCATGGAGAATACGATTATGGCGGGAAGTCGGGTTTTCGGTTCCCGTCTGGTGTATCGCTTCGAGAGGTGAAGCGAGACGATATTGCCATCTTCCTCTACGGATATAAATGCAGAAACGACGGGACAACTTACAGGAAAGCGATCAGGAGTTTGCCCGACCTGCGGCAGAGAAGACAAGCGAAACCAGCCCATTTACTATGTTAAAAGAGTCATCGGCATGCCGGGAGATCATATTGAAATTAAGAAGACCGGGAAGTGGAAGCAAGTTATATCACGAAATTGAATATGCGTTCCGCAAGCGGCAAAAATTCCGGTAGGAACCGTCTATGTTAACGGGGAAGCCATTCAGGAAAAATTACCTCCCGGAACCCATGATTGTTGACGGAAATCAATTTCGGAAGTAGTATGACCGTTCCGGAAGACTGCTATTTTATGATGGGGACAACAGAAACAACTCATCGGATGCCCGTTTCTGGGGAGAAAACCAATTTGTAAAAAGGGAAAAATGCTGGCGAAGGTCTATATCTGTTACTGGCCTTTAAATCGTATGGGATTGGTAAAATAAGCTTGCAGAAAAAAAGAAGTCCGTTTTTCACATTTTCAACACAAGAAGAGGCTAGGCTACAAAAAGGTTTTTTTGTTTAGGAAGCGGTGGTACAATAGACTGCGGTTTTGCTGTTTGCAGCAGCATAGCAGAAAAATAAGACAAGAAGCTTACAAAGCAGGCTATAGATAAAGGAGGTAGGAATTCGTGGGAAAGACAGAAGGACAGAAGCTGGAAGAAAAATTATGTTTTAAAACCCAAGCATATTGCAAAGGATCATCCGAAGGAGATTGAGAAGGCGATAGAGTTTACGGAAGGGTATAAGACTTTTCTCGATCATTCCAAGATTGAAAGAGAAAGTGTACAGTACAGTGTCGCCATGGCGGAAAAAGCGGGTTACAAGCCGTTTGGACGCGGGATAAAGGGAAAGAGCGGAGATAAGTTCTACTATGTAAACAGGGGTAAGAATCTCTTCCTTGTTACCCTCGGAAAGAAGCCACTGAATGAGGGAATTCACTTTAACATTGCACATATTGATTCTCCGAGAATTGACTTAAAAGCCGAACTCCGCTCTATGAGACGGAGGAACTTGCGTATTTTAAGACCCATTATTACGGCGGAATCAAGAAGTATCAGTGGGCAACCATTCCGCTTGCCCTGCACGGCAGAATTATGACTGCCGACGGAAAGGCGATAGACCTTGACTCCGGGGAGAGGAGAGGCGATCCCGTACTCGTGATCACCGACCTGCTTCCACATTTGGGAAGAAGCCAGGAGAGAGAAAGCTCAGTGAAGGCATTAAGGGAGAGGAACTCAATGTCCTTTTTAGGGCTCTCTTCCGGTAGAGGATACGGAGGTGAAGGAAGCCTTTAAGCTGAAGATTTTATCCATTTTACATGATCAATACGGGATTACTGAGAAAGACTTCATGCGTTCCGAACTGACTCTTGTTCCCGCACAAAAGGCTGTCGACGTAGGACTGGACAGTTCCATGGTGGGCGCGTACGGACAGGATGATAAGGTTTGTGCTTATACAGCGCTGATGGCTGAACTGGAAAGCAAGAATCCGGAATATACATCCTTAACGGCTCTGGTAGATAAGGAAGAAATCGGTTCCACGGGAAATACGGGAATGGAATCCGATGCCTTACTTCATTTTATAGAGGACCTTGCGGAGTGCGAGGGAGAAAGAGTTAGAGACATCCTTAGGAATTCTCTTTGCCTTTCCTCCGACGTCAATGCAGCTTATGACCCGACTTTCTCCGATGTATATGAGAAGCAGAACTCTTCCTTCTTTAATCACGGACCGGTGCTTACGAAGTATACCGGTGTAAGAGGTAAGGGAGGGTCCAATGATGCTTCCGCAGAAACCATGCAAAAGGTCATCGGTTATATGGAAGAGGCCGGTGTCCCTTGGCAGATTGGAGAGCTTGGAAAAGTAGATGAAGGCGGCGGAGGAACGATTGCCATGTTCATGGGCAATATGGATGTGGATACGGTAGATTTAGGGGTAGCGGTTCTTTCCATGCATGCACCGTTTGAACTTACCGCGAAGCTGGATGTTTACTATACCTATAAAGCCTTTCTGGCCTTTAATAGATAAATGGGGGTTATCCCGAGTAAATTTTTACCCGGAAGAGAGGAGAGGAAAAATAAAGGGTTTTCCTCTCCTTTTTCAAAAATAAAAAGTAAGGAGTATTATGAGAAAAAAGAAAATTTTTACCGTAGCGTTGATTCTTGCTATGTGCGTGTTTGCAGCGTCTTGCGGAAAGAAGGAAGGCACGAAAAAGGAAAGTACCAAAAAGGAAGCGGTGAAGAAAGACAAGAAAGACAAGGCATCGGAGTCCGAGGTTTCCGAATCCGATGTGGCCAGCCCTTCCACTCTGACGGAAGACAGTCCCGAGATTAAGGAGCTGGAAAACATGAAGGTTCCGAAGAGCGAAGCTCTCCGAAATGGGAAAGATTACACTTCCTGACCTCAAAACGATAACTGTTACCGTTGCACCTGCCGGCAATGTTGACAGGATGAGGTGGACGCGGCCATTCAGCAGGCTTTGTCGGAAGACCTGTGTGACAGTACAGGAAGCGGCCAAAGAAGGAGATACCGTAAATATCGATTACAGTGGCTCCATTGACGGCAAAAAGTTTGACGGCGGTACAGCGGAAAAGCAGGATTTGAAGTTAGGCTCCGGACGCTTTATTCCGGGATTTGAAGACCAGCTTATCGGAAAGAAAGCCGGAGACAAGGTAACGGTAAAGGTAACTTTTCCGGAACAGTACCAGAATGCGGAGCTTGCGGGTAAGGCGGCAGAGTTTGCCGTTACGGTAAATGAAGTAAAGCGTGAGCCGGAGCTTACCGACGAATGGGTAAAGAACTACGAAGGAACGAAGGCGGAAACCGTTGCGGCTTATCGCGAAGAAATCAGAAAGAGACTGCAGGCACAGAAAGAATACCGTTATCATTCCGATATTCTAGGACCAGGGCGATGCAGCAGATTTTTGACCAGGCAAAGGTTGAGCCCTCAGAAATTAACGGAATATGCCAAGGCTTATTATTTAAATGCAAGATTGAATGAGTACAAAGCAGTATGGTATGGGGCCCTGCACAAGTGATTAATATGTCCGGCATGACGGTGGAAGAGTTTAAAGAAAATGCCTATGCCAATGCGGGATTCTATGCAAAAACAGCTCTTTATTATGAGAAAGCTTGCCGATACACAAAAATATTCGTATAACGGATGCACTCATTGATAAGCTTGCCGAGGCGGAGTCTCTTTGACGGGAGAAGAAACCAACCGTATTAAGTTGATTGAACAGTACGGAAAAAGAGCTTGTGGAAGAGGCTTCCTGCGTTATGCCGTTATGGAATATGTAGAGACGCAGGTTCAAGTCAAGGAAGAGGGATCCCACAGCGGAGACGCAGCCGAATACGGAAGAAACAAGCAAGAGCAGTACAGAAACAGAAACAAAGAAGTAAAGTGCAGACTGATTTTTCGGTCGAAAAGAGGTATCGCGCGCTTGTAAGCAGTATCCGGTAAAAATGAGATACCGCACGCTGTGTGAGGAGCGATACTCGCATAAATAGGAAAGAAAAATCGCCTTTGTGTAAAAAGCAAGGGCGATTTTTGATGTGAAAGAGCTTCATGTTGACATTTGTTAAGTTTTTCTTAAAAATAAAATCAGACAGGCTAGGCATAAAGGAGTTTCAGGATGAGAAATATCTGTCAGCGAGATATTTTTTTCTATATGAATGAGGAACTGAGAATACCGCAGAAAGTGATGTGCTCCATATTCAATAAAGTTCGTCAGGGAAACATGGTAGAAACAAGGATTAGTGAAATAAAGCAGGGAAAGCGTCGAGGATATCGTGGTCTGAAGGAGGCGGCTTTTACCCTGCTTTTTTAGAGTGCTTTCAGGAAAGTGCGGAGGAAGAGGCCTTCCGGAAGCTGTTGAATTTTGTTCACAGAGAAGAACTTTATTTTCCGGATGCGGAGAGAAAAGAAGACGATAGTTTTCAAAGCTATGCTCTTCGTTTTTTGGAATGCGGACTGGCAAACTGCGAGGTCCCCGGAAAGGAAGCCTTACTGCAAGCCGGGAGTGAATCGGACGAAAAGGCAGACGAAACGGGAGAGAGCCGGGGCGTATTCGGCGGAGCGGAAGGCACTCTTCTTTATAGAGAAGTACACAGTGCCGATTTCAGCTCGGCAACATCCCTTTTGGAAAAACTTCGGAGGAATTGGAAATATCTGCTGTTTGTCGCTTTCTGCTTTGCGGCGGTCTTTTTGTCTTTCTCCTTCTTTTCGACAAACGGGATAAACTTATTCCTGGATTTACTGCACTTAAGCCCCGGAATATTTATTCCGCTTACGCTTTTCCTTGCCCTTTCACCGTTGCCCTTCGGCATTCTGGATGTGGAATTACCTTATATTCTTACAAGAAGAGAGAATCCCGGAGGCGGATATTTCTTTAAGGGAAATTTACTATATAGGAAAAATACGGTGATAAGACACGAGTTCTTCCCGGAAAAGGGCGTTATGACCTCTGCCCGAGTTTGATTGTGTACTCGATTGGCTGTAACCTTATCGGTTCCCTTTCCGCAATCGCTATTTTTCTTTTACGCACGATGCCGGATTTTTCGGACTATGCGTTAAGAGGAAAATTTACTTCCATGGCAAATATCGCGCTGGCCTTTTAATATCGCTGACCACTTTTGCCCATACCTTCTTTCTCTTCACACGAGAACCGATGACGAAATTTCGGGAGAAAGAGGAAAACCCGGATACAAAAAGAGCGGACCGGCTTCATGTTATCAGCAATAACCTTTATATGATTTACAGTATGAGCTTTTTCCGCCATAGGGATGATTCTGGCTTTTCTCACAGCTATGACTTTGCGCAGAGCGAAAAGCTTTCCCTTTCCCCGTTCTTTGCCTTTGCCATATTTGCGGTCCATGCCTATCTCTGGTTTTCCTCCTGTTCCCCCTATGCGGTGGAGTTTAATGCGGAGTGTGCCGGTTCCTTCCTCTTCCTTTCTCCCTATAGTGGTGATTATCAGTTCACTCTCCACTGCTTTCAGACGGGAATCGGGAGTACTATGGTGAATCTCGCGAACTTTCTTGCCGTAGTGACCTGGTTGCAATGTTTTCTTAAAAACGAGCGGAGAAGAGCATCCTGCCCTTTATCCGATTGCACAGAGCGTATTTCGTGCTTACATCCTTTTTGTTCTTCCTTTTTATCTCCTTTCCATACATCTCTAAAAAAATAAGGTATTTTCTTGCCTTTTTCCCGACTTACACCGGACTTACACCTGTTCCAGTGTAAGAAAAAGGTAGTGAAGATAACTTATATTAAAAATAAAAGAAGATTTCTGCTGAAAAATTGGGCAGTTAGTACAAAGAAAAATAAAAATAATTCTGAAGTGCAAAAGGAAGGGGACGGTAATAATGATGAATTGGGCAAAAATCATGAAAGTTTGTGCGGCAACCGCAGTTTGCACAGGAGCTTCACTTTATCCGCCTTTTGCCGGAAACTGGGTAAAGGATGCTACCGGATGGTGGGCTATGACTATGGAAACGGGACTTGGCCTTCCAACAGCTGGCAGTGGATAGACGGAAACCACGACGGTGTTGCGGAGTGTTACTATTTTGACCGCTTCGGCTATTGCTTAATGAATACGACAAGCCCGGACGGATACCAGGTAAACGGGAGCGGTGCCTGGGTGGAGAACGGTGCGGTTCAAACGAGAAACGTTGCTGGAACACAGGTGAACAATGCAGGACAGAGCGTAGCACAGAATACAAGTAGCAAAAAAAGCGGATTAACACTATTTAATACCGAGCCTATTTTACAAGGAGGTGCTTTGAAGTGATAGCGTAGTGAGTAACCGGGAAAATAAGTCTTATACAAAGGCTATCGTATTTGATAATGATGATTATATTGAATTCGATAACTCTGCCGGCTACACCCATTTTAAGGCAACCGTGTTTCCGAAAAAGGCGATTGGGAAGAGATGATCGAATGCTTTTGCAGGTTCTTTCCGGGGACGAAGAGGAGATTTATGTAACGGATGATATCTATTACGATACCAGAGCCTTTGATATTGATGTAGACATCTCCGGCTACGACAAAGTAAGACTGAAATCGACGTCGGTTTCCGGCTATTATGCCGATATTGCTATAGCTAATGCCCGTTTTGAATAAGTGGCTTGAAAAGAACTGCAGGGTCTTAGGACTCTGCAGTTTCTGTGAAAGAAGACGGATTATGTACAGGAAAGGGAAAAATGATGAAAAAGAAAGAAAAAGACTCCTTGTGTTCGGTGCCCTCAGCTTATTTTCAGCCTGTCAGCTCTGTATGACATCCTTTGCCGGAAACTGGGTAAAGAACGGTACGGTTTGGGAATACCATGAAAATGGAGTAAAGGTAGTGAACCGCTGGGTACAGGACAACGGAAAATGGTATTATTTCGGGAAATCCGGCGCTATGGCGCACAACCAATGTGTGGACGGATATTACATCAGCTCCGACGGCGTTTGGCGGAAGAACGAAACGGAGAGAGATGTAAAGAAAAGCGGAAGAATCATCCAATCCGATAGGGAAGTAGCGCGGGACTTTGGATTCGCTGTAGACGATTATGATTCCGATGACACGGAGTTCGATGTAGATTGGGAGTAAAGGAAAGGGGAAACAAGATGAAAAAATTTGTAAAAAGAAGAATCTGTGGAGCCTTACTGGTACTGCTTCCGTTTTTGTGTAATATAAAAAGCTATGCGTATTTCCCTGACCGAATTGATGGAGATACCATGGACTATGTTCGTTATGCCGATGAGAATCCGGACCTCTATGCCGCCTATGGCTAGTGATCGGGACAAGCTCTATGAACATTACAAAAATAGCGGAAAAGAGGAGGGGCGTTTGGCGCACTGCCTCTATAATAGACCGGACAGACAATCCATTTATATGTGGGGGTGGAACGCGGAAAATCTGGATACGGAACGCTATGCAGAGAGAATCCGGATGTTGCGGCTGCAATAGGTACGGATCCGGAAGCTGAGGACGCATTTTCTGGAGCACGGACTGCTGGAAAATAGAAAAGGCTACGGCCTTCCCTATGAGGGCTGACAACACAAAGGCCAAGGGCATGATTTTTGACGTTGCAGCCCAAATCACGAACGATTCCATGACGGACAGAGAAAAATTAAGGCGGTACATGACTGGATTGTGAATCACACAAATATGATAAGGAGAATTATGATAGGGTATCGATTCCGGATGAGTCTTATCATATCGAAGGATTGATGTTGAAGGGAGGCAGTTTGTCAGGGCTATGCAGGAACAACTTTGACTACTTTATGTACGTTTTGGGAATTGAGCATGAGATGGTGGACGGAAGGGTAGAGGGTAGAGATAGCGGACATGCTTGGAACAGGGTGCTCTTGGATGATACCTGGCTGTATGTAGATTGCACATGGGATGATCCGGTCAACGATGCCGGAAAAGATGTTCTTCGCTACAACTACTTTTTATGTACGGAATCGGAGATGGCAGGAGACCACACTGCAAGAGATTCCTATAAAGTATATTAATTTATTGAAGATAGATAAAAGAGGATGTTTTCATGCGACGTTTAGCACTTATGCCTTTTTCTATGCACTGCAGTTTTTCTTCTTATCCGGATGCGATAAAAGATTCCTTACTCCCAAATTCAGTAAAAAGCCGTGAAGACTCCCTGACTGCATATGAAAAGCTTTTTGCAGGGCGCCTCACCTTGCCTATGACAAGGAGGGAAGGGAGGCTATATTAATAAAGAGGAGAATGGGTCATCAAAGGCGCAATATTTAGCAGTAAAGCCTTTTAAAGAAGGCTATGCAGCCGTGCAGGATGCCGACACTGGAATTGTAATGAGGCTACATTGACGTGCACGGAAAGACAGTCATCAAACCGCAATTTATGGAGGCAGGTAGCTTTATTAACGGAAAGCACTGCAGTGAAGGAGCCGGAGGGGGCTTCGGAATTATTGACAGGAGAGGAAGTTTATTGTAGAGCCGATTTATAGGGCTATTTCTTATTTTAAAGAAGGCTTTGTCCGCGCTGAAGATATGGAGACAGGAGAGTACTGGCTTCTGAATGAGGGAGGGGAAAAAGTCTTCAGGCCATATAAGGGTGCTTACTTTGTTCATAACGGAAAGGCCTTGGTAAACTGGAAAACGGAAGAGAATAGGGACTGGTTCTATATTGATAAAAAGGGAAAAGAAATACCCATTTAATGAAGAAGTACAAATCGTGATGGCCCAAGTGGTATGGAGAGACGATTTCTGGGAGGAAAAATGCCTATCTTGATTTTTCGGAGGGTTGTCCGGAAGAAATCAACGACAGTTATGTAGCTGTCAACGAGAAGGGGAGGCAATTAGTCCGGAATATAAATTCTTAGATTTCTTTGATAGGGATGGATATGCAATAGCCGCAATTCAGAAGGGAGAGGATGAGCTCTACGGCGTTGTAGATAAACAGTATAACTGGGTAATAGAACCGGAATACTCCGGTCTTGTCGTCTCTGAATATGGATACGTGATAGCGAAAAAAGGAATGGGAAGAGAGTGGACGCGTGGACTGTCTTGTGATGGATCTAGGGAAATGTAGTTTTCACGGGTTGGAAAGAGGACGAAAGTTTATACTGAACTATCATTCCGATTTATCGAAAGGAAATCCGCTACCTGCCTATACGGTAAAAATGATGTCCGGAAAGGGGGCTATATTGATTGGGACCACTCTATATTGATTCCTTTCAAAGTATGACGCGTATTCTTTTGCTGAGGACGGAAGTTATGCTGTAGTAGAGAAAAAAACGGACTTTACGGCATGATAGATAAAAAAGGGAAACTGGATTTTAAAAACCGAAATTCAGGAGTTTTTACAGAAAATCCGGATTCTTCGCGTTATGTATACCTTCTGGGTTAAAGATAGAAATCATTTTATCCGAGAACAACTTAAGTAGTTTTTCTTCATCAATCTTGAAAAAGCGTATGGAAATCATCTGAAAAAGGAGAATGTATGAGATGTCCCAAGTGTAATCATGAGGTAAAGAGGGGATGCTTTTCTGTCAGCAATGCGGCACGAAAATTGAAGCAGTGCGTACTCCGACAGAAGCAGTACGGACACCGGAAGAAGCCGTTGCGACTCCGCAGGCGGTAAACGGTCAAGAAGGCACAATTCCGCCAGAGAAGCTGCAGAAAAGTCCCGTAAAAATGCTCCGGTAGAAGGAGGGACTTTTCGGCTGGGCTGTACTCGGCTTTCTTCTTTTCCCGGTCGGCTTGATTTTTATTCTTTATCTGGAGAAGGAATACCCGAAGCGTGCCAAATCTTCCGGAAAAGGAGCCCTTCTTGGATTTTCTGCTTCTGCTTCTGCTCTATATTGGAAACATCGCGATGCAGTACTTTTATCTATAATTCATTTTTCAACTATTAGGGAATAGAAAATGACTGAAAAAGGGGTTTTAAGTATGAAGAAAAACAGAGTCTTTCCCGTTCTTTCCGTACTTTTGTCTTCTAGGACTGTTTTATTGTGCCGTTCGAACCGGAACCACGAAGTCTCTTCCGCTGGAGGAGCACACGGAAGAGGAGCGGGAGCAGGTCGTAAACGAAGAGGCTTATCAAGCTTATTTGCCGATTCTGCTTTCTGAGAAAAAAGCCATCTTACAATATAATTGGGGAAATGAATCTTCCGATGAAAAACGGAGAGTCCGACGCGGTAGAGGAGGGCTCCCGTCTATTGCATTTAGCGATATTAACGGAGATGGCGTGAAGGATCTGCTCTACTTTAAGGCGGGGACGGCGGAGGATGGTACGGAAGATGCCGTTCTGACCATCTATTCCTATTATGACGGAAGCCTGCATAAGGTTTATCAGAATGCCGGATGGGACAAGAAAGGACAGGGGGATCATTACTGCCTGTACAAGGTAGAGGATAGTAATGCTCTGTTTTATTATTTTCAAGATGGGCGATGCGGAGAGTTATGTGCAGCTCACGGAAGAATTTGCACAGGACAACAAAGAAAGTGCGACGGAAGAGCGGATTCGGAAAAATGAGGACTATGCGAAATCCTATTTTCGAATCTGCAGGATGAAAAGCTTAGCTCTGTTTAGCTATGAGAGAAAAGCACCAAGAGACCGCGATGCCTTATGCGAAGACGCTGTCTTATCTAAAGGAAAAATGCCTCCGTGGAAATTAAAGAGGAGGCGGAAAAAGAAGTTCGAATGGTCTCAGGCCTTTTTTTCAATATGTGGTTCAGGAGAGGCAGCAGCTCTCTGTTTTTGTACGATACAGCGGATCCGGTTATGGCACTTTTGGGATATGGACGGAGATCATGTCCCGGAGCTCATTATCGGCAACAACGAGACGTACGGGACCTATTCTTATGCGAAGGTGATCAAATATACCGGAGACGGCTTTCAAGAGCTTGAAGGGGGAATGGACAGCTACGGCATGACATTCGGAGCCAGCCATACTGCAGAACCTGACTATCCCGGTCTTTATTTCCATTACTGGAGAAGAGGAGGGGAGTCGATACGGATGGAGACGGCTTCGAGGACAAGGATTTATATCGGATTCAATACTGCTACATTGACGGGAATGAGATTAAAGGAAACGGATGTTGCAACGTATACGGAGGAAGAGGATTATAACGGGAATTCCGATCAGGTCATAGAATATGATAAGCTCTGTGAGGATGACGGACTTTTTCAGGCAACAACCGTATCGCCTTCAAGAAGACTGCAGTTTGTGACGCTCAACGATATCATGGATATGGGGTGGCCTGCATTTGTGCAGCTGAATACGATCGATACCAATCTATACAACGTGGAATACAGCGAGGTTGTACATAAAGGCAAAGATTGTTACCAAGGCGGAGGACGATGCGCATTTTGATGTAAGAGAATATCTTACGGAAGAAGACAAAGAAAAAGCATCTGGGCTCCTACATCATGAAGGCTCCGGTTTCCATCAGTTTTTATTGGAATACAAAGCGCATGTTTTCCGGAAACGGCGGAGAGTATAATGCGGATGAAGCGAAGCTGGCATCCGTTCTTAGTGAGGCGGTAAAGAACGGAAAGAAGGAAATAGAAGATTGTTACAAGACATTATCCTTCGGAAAAATAGAGACACATGACGGAAATGAGTCCATGCATCCGAACACCAGGGCGAGCTTTGCGGCAACTCGATACAGCTACATGGAAGATGACTACAGTCCTTTATGAGGAGAGAATGCTGTTTCTGATTTCTCTCGGGGCCGATGAGACGGAATACCACTTGCCGCTTGACTTTAGACGCATGCAGGCGGAAATGGAAAGAGACAGTGAGGCAATTTACGAAGAATTTTCAAGCTTATATGATGCTTTTCCGTGGACAATCCTACACTATCGCGAAGAAGACTTCCCTATCTTGTTTTTATCAGCGGAGAGGGAAGGTGCGGTGCCGATGGCGGATGCGCTTGGAAAAATTCCTGGATAACGGCTGGGACAGCTCTTCCGTGCGCGTTTATAGTTTTAATGCACCGAACTTTTGTGTCCAAGAAACAGGCGGATGATTCTTTACCTATCTTTTAATATTTTAAATACGGAGGATTTATCGGTACAATATCCCTCGGACTTTTTCCGATATGGAAGCAATTACTTCTTTAAGGGAGGCGGTTCTGCTGAAAATCATAATCTCGGTGAGATGATGAAAAAGCTGGATAAGGAAGAGCTGAAGAAGAAAACAAAGCGGGATAAGGAATATCGCTGGGTTTCTCTTTCGGGAGATGCGGAAATAGAAGCTTTGGATGAAAAGGGCAAACCGATGGCAATCAGCGGGGAACTTGGGGGTCACTAATATGGAAAAAACAGTCCTGTCCGATTCTATAAAGAAGGGTCAAAGCGTTACCTGCTTGCTCCGAAAGATCTTCATTTCTCTTTGTGTATAAAGGGGGTAAAGGAAGAAGAACTTTCCCTGGAAGAGGCCGTGCTTAGTGAGGGGGAGGAAGAGGAAATCCGGCAATTTGAAGATTTTTCCGATTCATGAAAAACGAGTTTATTTTTACGGAAATAATTCCTGATGCAAAAAGCCCGGTAAGTTATATATTATTCGTAGAAAATGGCGAAATACTTTAGAGCGGCTTTTTACGGAAAAGGACATGGAAATTGCGGTAGGGCAGGTACTGCCAAATGGCAGAAAGCTCAGCTTGTTCTTTGCCTTTTCAAAACTGTGCATCATCTTTACGACAGCCTTTGTCGTATGCCTCCCTCCTCACTCTATGTTACAGGATAAAAGAGCAGGAAGAGTTTGAAAAAGGAAAAAGCGCTAGAAATCGTCCGGAACATGTGTCTTACAGGGTGAATGAAAAGGAGTATGGGATGTTTTGTGGATATTGTGGATTTAAAAATGAAGATGGCGCCGTCTTTTTGCGGTCGCTGCGGAAAAAGACTGGAGGGAGAGGAGAATGCAGCGCATTCCGCACCGAGTCCCGTTTCCCAGAGCAAAAGCCGGAAAAATGTGCAAATGAAGCAAGCGGACTCGCTTCCTCCTAAAATGGCGGCAGTACCGCAGGAGAGAATTGTGGAGCCCCTCTTCCGAAGATTTCTGAACCGATACCCGTGGAGAAGCCGAAGAAGAAAAAAGGCTGTCTTCTTCCTCTGATTCTTTTCTTTATTTTTCCTGCTGCTTCTTCTTGGAGGCGGAGCAGTATGGGGATATTTAAACTTCTTTAAAAGTGAGTATTCCCTTGACGGCTACCTGAATGTTCGCTTTGAGGACCGAGCGGTTATGCCAAAGGCGTAACGGAATTGACTGGAAAGCGCTGGAAGGCGATTACGGAGATAAAACTGCATTTTACCAATACCCGCAAAAGAAGACGGAATTTCCAGAAAATATGACTCTCCGGTAGATTATCTGGAAGAGGCTGTTTTCTCCGCCCGCACTGGAAAAGACAGAAGGAATCTCGGACGGAGAGCAAATCGAATATAAGTGGGATATTAATGAAGAGGAGCTGTCCTCCTACCTGAACTATGCAAGTTTAAGTATGCAGACAAGAAAGTAAAAGCGCATATTGATGAAAAAGCGACAGAAGAGGATATTTTCAAGAAAATCGATATACAGACTGGAGGCTATGCGAACGGACAGGGATATTTCAACCTTGATGATCTTCCGGAAGGAATCGAAGCGGAAGACTTTACGATTGAGCCGAACAGCAATTTAAGTAATGGTGACACGGTAACAATCAGCTTTGACGAAGGATCCAGTCTTACTACCTGAGAAATGCGGAATTCTTCCTTCCAAGACAGAGATGAGTTATACCGTTTCAGGGTCTAATCGAAGAAACTACGGCGGCACCGGAAACCGCTGCACCGGAAGAGACGGAAGCGCAAGCCGCACTTCCTGGAGCGGAAGCGTACGGGGGAGGAACCATGAGCGGAGCTGCGATTGCAAGTTCCGGAGATTATATTTGCTCTTTCGGTGCAAGTCGTCTTATCACAAAAGCAGGATGTGGATGCCCTGATGACGGTCTATCCGAACACTTACTTCCCCGGTGAAAGAAGTGTTACCCAGATGGTGGTCAATGAAATGTATGCCCGCCACGGATACGTCTTTAAGGACCAGGCGTTAAATGATTACTTTTCAATCAATATGCCTGGTATGAAACAATCCCGTACGAAATCCGCAGATGGACAGTATTTATCCGCAAATGTCCGCGATAGAGAAACAGAATGTAGATTATTTGAAGACTTTTCATTAAAAAAGAGCAGTAAAACAAGTGCTGCTAAAAATGGGGGCTGTAGAGTCATTTTTGCTAAAAAGACCGATAAACCGGTGCTGACCGGATTTTATCGGTCTTTTTGTCATAACAAGTATCGCTCAAGAGCTATGCGGTATCTCCTGTCCGCAGGATCCGCTTCTGTAAGAATTGAAAGAATAAAGAGAGGGCAAGGGGATTTATTGAAACAATAATAATATTTTTCTTATTTTTTTAGCAAAATTAGGCGATAGAATTGTAGTCTATTTGGTTCGTGCATTAAGGAGAAGAAATATGGGGAAAGATACAGGAAGTAGAAAAACCATGAAGCTTTCGGTAAGAATGTCCATTTTGCTGGGGATTTTGACCTTCGTCGGCATCAGTATTGTGAATTTCGGGACCCTTCGTTTAACGAGGGCTCTCTTTCACGGATGCCATGGATCAAAATATGGAAGATAAGGCGAAAGCTTCCGGTGAAGAGCTGGCGGCAATCATTTCCAAAATGGAAGGTGTTTCTTCCATTATTGACAGCGGAATTCGGGAAATGGGGAACAATGCAGCTCCTGCTTGGAAGGTTTTGGACTTAAATCAGGAACAACAGGCAATTATTCCGATGAAGGAGTCAAGCTTTCGATCCCGTGTCGTGAATAAATCCATAAGCTCCCTCCAATATAATGCGGAATCGGTTCTGATTGCCCTCTTAGCGGTGTTGTGAACGCAAACGAGTATGTGACGGGAGCAGGGCGTGTTCTTTGAGCCGAACGCCTTTCTTGACAGGGGTGGAAAATTATGCCCCCTATATCGGGAAAGCAAATATGCAGAATAGAAGCATTGTCAATTATCCCTATGAAGAATTTAAAAGATAAGCCCTATTATGCGGAAACCAAGGAGCGGGAGAAGACCGTGATTACGGATGTGTACGAGTCCACGCCCGATAAAAATGAAGGTGGTTACGATTTCCCGTCCGGTTATTTCGAATGGAAAATTTATCGGTGCCGTTTTACTGGAGGTAGATGTAAATCTGTTCGCTTTGGCGGAACAGACAGACAGTCGCTATCCCAGTATGGAAACCGAGGTTGTCGATGAAAAACAGAATATTGTTTTCAGTAAAAATAAGGACTTAATCGGAAAATCATTTTCCGAAGAAAAGGGCGAAAAGCAGTTTCAGAAGCTTGAGACGGAAATGGCCAAGGGAAAGCCCTTTGTGCTTTTAGAGAAGACAGAAACGGACAAAACCCGAAGAACTTATTATGTTCCGACGGACATTATGGGAAATGTATGGTGGATTGTTCTTTCCGTCCATAACGGAGAATTCAGAGCGCCGATAACGCGGATTATGATGCTGTGTTTTGCCCTTGCAGGAGTTGGCATTGCACTGATTGTAACGGGCATTTACCTTATGATTAAGAAGACCCTGAAGCCGCTGGAAGGCATTGCCAGAATCGGACAGAAGGTTTCCAGAGGGGATTTCAGCGAGAGAGTATCTTATGTAAAAGAAGATGAAATCGGACAAATTGGAAAAGGCTTCCAAGAGGTAATGGATCGTATCAAGGACATTACTTCCGATTTACAGGAGAAGTTGGCGGAGCTGTCTCAAGAAACTTCCGGATTGACCTGGATAATGAAGAGAAATATCAGGAGACTATCGTCCCTTAATGCTTTCGATGCAGGATATTCGTACAGCTTTGAATTCGACTATGCTGGAAATTCAAAAAGTCGGCAAGCGAAGTGAGCGAAAGCTCGGAACAGGTTTCTGCTGCGGCCCAGTCTCTGTCTCAGGGAGCTACCGAACAAGCCTCATCCGTTGAAGAAATCTCTGCCGGAATGAACGAAATTGCTGAATCCATCAAGAGCACAACGCAGAAGGCGGAGGATGCCAAGAATTTAAGTCAGATGGCAGGGACAGGCCGTTATGCTCAGCACGCAAAAGATGGAGGAAATGTCCAAGGCGATGGCGGAGATTACGGAGAAATCCAATGAAATCGGCAAAATCATCAAAACGATTGACGACATTGCTTTCCAGACCAATATTCTTTCTCTCAACGCAGCTATTGAAGCGGCAAGAGCCGGAGCAGCGGGAAAAGGCTTTGCCGTTGTAGCGGACGAGGGTAGGCAATCTGGCACAGAAATCGGCTAAAAGCTGCACAAAATACCGGAGAGCTCATAGAAGAAACCAAGGATGCGGTGGAGCGCGGGGCAAGAATTACAAGAGAAACCGGAGAATCGCTTTCCACCGTGGTAGAGCGCGCAGGAAAGATTAATGATATGATTTTTGAAATCACCAAAGAAACGGAGCGCGAATCACAGAATGTGGGACAGCTGACGAAAGGGATGGAACAGATTTCCTCCGTAGTACAGACGAATTCCGCTACAGCGGAGGAAAGTGCCGCATCCTCTGAAGAGCTTTCCGCTCAGGCCTCCTTACTGGACAAGCTGGTATCCAAATTCCGCTTGCAGGAATAGAAGAAAATAGCTATAACAGGATAGAACAATCTATAGAAAAGAGGAACTCGGAATGAATGTTTTAATAGCGTATGATCGTTGTTCTACCTGTAAAGAGCGGAGGATTTCTTAAAGGCGCAGGGGGTCAGCTTCCAAAAGCGCCCCATTAAAGAAGAGAATCCGACAGCAAAAGAAATTCATGAAATGCGGGAGCGTTCAGGCCTTCCCTGAAGCGTTTTTTCAATACCAGCGGACTCCTCTATAAGTCTATGAACTTAAAGGATAAGCTGCCCGATATGTCGGAGGAAGAACAGGAACAGCTTCTTTCCACGGATGGAATGTTGGTAAAAAGACCCATCTTCCTTTATGGAGAAAAGTTCTTGTAGGGATTTAAAGAAAAGGAATGGCTCCTTGCCTTGGGCAAGTCCGTTTAAGCTAAAGACGGAAAATATAGCGGAGAAAGAGGGATGCCGGATTGTTTACATCGAATGCATCCTCGTTCTTTCTCCCGCTATTGCATGTTTGAAGAGGAGAAATTTATAATA